>Ga0164241_10000529_pt1 | contig 66905 bp, 60 predicted proteins | sample OricomyardsoilBY_FD_108780 | JGI IMG/M metagenome (GOLD analysis project Ga0164241, IMG submission 108780) | Backyard soil microbial communities from Emeryville, California, USA - Original compost - Back yard soil (BY) | ecosystem: Environmental > Terrestrial > Soil > Unclassified | place: USA...
ATGGCCAGCAGCAGGCCGACACCGGATGCGCCCAGGGCCGCCGCCGCCAGCATCACGAACACGCCCAGCCAGGCCGGGTGGCCCAGCACGATCGACGGCGTCAGCAGCAGCACCGCCGGGATCATGAACCAGAGCCCGGCATTGACCGCCAGTCCCAGCGCCCGGACGAACAGCACCCTGCGCGGCGACAGCGGCGAGGAGAACAGCAGGTCCAGATCACCGCGCTCGTAGAGGGCGTCGGCCGCGCCGGCCAAGGTCCCCGACAGCATCAATGTCAGGATCACCGCCAAGGCCAGGTCGACGAGAACCACCGCCAGCGGGATCACCGGAACCTGCTGCCCCCGCAAGGCCAGGCCCATGGCCACCCCGCCGGCCACGATCAGCCCGCCCAGGATCACGAAGGCGATCAGCGCCCCTGGGCCCCTGCCCTTGCGGCCTGCCAGGAAGCCCCGCCAAGCCAGCCGCAGTTCGTGGGCCAGCAGCCAGGGCGTGCTGGCCGGTTTGAACGGCAGGCTCACGGCGCCACAGCCTCGGACGTCAGCTGCAGGAACACGTCCTCCAGCGTCCGGCCGCTGGCCTCGCCGGCCTTGCCGCGCAGCTCGTCCAGCGTGCCTTCGGCCAGCAGGCGGCCGCCGGCGATGATGCCGATGCGGTCGGCCATGCGCTCGGCCACCTCGAGAATGTGTGTGGTGAGGATCACCGTGCCGCCGGCGTCGACGCGGGCTTGCAGCATGTCCTTCACCAGGCGCGCGGCGGCGGCGTCCAGGCCGGTCAGCGGCTCGTCCAGGATCAGCAGCTTGGGATCGTGGATCAGCGCCCCGGCCAGGGCGACCTTCTGCTTCATGCCGCGCGAGAAGCCCTCGCACCGGCGACGGGCCTCTGAGGCCAGACCCAGGGTCTCCAGCAGCTGCTCGGCCTTGGCCTTCGCGGACTTGGGCTCGATGTTCCAGAGGCCGGCGACGAACTCCAGATATTCCAGCGGCGTGAGCTTGTCGTAGATCATCGCCTCGTCCGGCGCCCAGGCCAGCAGGGCCTTGGCCGCCGCAGGGTCCTTGCGGGCGTCGACGCCGAAGATCGCCACCTCGCCGCTGTCGGGCTGGGTCAGGCCGGCCACCATCCGCAAGGTCGTGGTCTTGCCTGCCCCGTTCGGCCCCAGCAGCGCATAGAGCTCGCCCGCATGGACCGTCAGGTCGAGGTCGGACACCGCGGGCTTGGCGAACGTCTTGTTCAAGCCGCGAACGATCAAGGCTTCCGTCAAAACCCGCCCCCAAACACGCAATACGGCGGCATGTGACGCGATCGCCGCGCGGGAGGCAAGGCGCCCTACTCCGCCGCGATCGGCGCCCGCAGTGCTTCGACATCCCTCGCCGGCGACAGGCCGTAGAGGCGGCGGTATTCGCGGCTGAACTGCGAGGGGCTCTGATAGCCGACGGCGAAGCCGGCCGCGCCGACGTCCAGGCCCTCGGCCAGCATCAGACGGCGGGCCTCATACAGGCGCAGCTGCTTCTGGTACTGCATCGGCGTCATGTTGGTGACGGCCTTGAAGTGGTGGTGCAGCGAGCTCTCGCTCATGCCGACGTAGTCAGCCAGCACCTCGATGCGCAGGGTCTGGGCGAAGTGCTCGCGCAGCCAGGCGACGGCGCGGGTGACGCGGTGGCCCTGCCCCTCGGCCAGGGCGATGTTCAGCAGGCGCGCGCCGCACGGGCCGCTCAGCAGGTGATAGAGGATCTCCTGCTCGATCAGCGGCGCCAGGGCCACCACGTCTTGCGGTCGGTCCAGCAGGCGGAGAAGGCGAAGCGTGGCGTCCAGCAGCGCGGGCGCGGCCTTGGTGACCGCGACGCCGCGCACGCCGTCGCACGGGACTACCGCCCTTGCCGGCAGGCGGCCCATCAGCTCGGCCAGCCGGGCCGGGTTGATCTCCACCCCGACGCACAGGTGCGGCTGCGTCTCGCTGGCGTGGGTGATGCGCGAGGTCATCGGCATGTCCAGCGCCACCAGCAGGCAGTCGCCGACGCCGTAGTGCAGCTCCTCCTCGCCCAGCGTCACGCATTTGCGGCCCTGGGCCACCAGCCAGAAGGACGGCCGCTGGTGGGCGTGCAGCGGCTGGGTGGGCGAGCTGCGCCTGACGATGAACAGGCCGTCGATCGGCGACTCGATCGCCTCGTCCTTGGCGTAACGGGCGACGATCCCGGCGATCTCGGCATAGACACCAGCATGGTCGGGGACGGGGTCGGAGGCGCTCAAGGGCTTGGTTTCCAAGGCTTTCGGAACGCCCAACCTCTACGCCTCCGCGCGCGGGGCGCAAACCGCCCTCATGGCCTTTTGCAGGATCGTGCATGAGCTTTGCAGGATCGGCATAACGCCGCACGCCGGGCCCATGGCAAACACCCGGTCGTTCGATCCTCCCCGATCGTCCCCCACATTCAAGGACACATCCGAATGGCCACCGCTAAAGGTTACGCGGCGCCCGCCGCTGGCGCGCCCCTGGCTCCGTTCAGCTTCGAACGTCGCGAGCCCAACGCCGACGACGTCGTCATCTCGATCAAGTACTGCGGCGTCTGCCACTCCGACATCCACATGGTCGACAACGGCTGGGGCCAGAGCGTCTATCCGATCGTGCCGGGCCACGAGGTCGCCGGCGTGGTCACCGCCGTCGGCGCCAACGTCACCCGGTTCAAGGAAGGCGACCATGTCGGCGTCGGCTGCTTCGTCGACAGCTGCGTCACCTGCAAGGAAGCCCGCGACCTGGACCGCGAGCAGTACCAGCCGGGCCTCGTCCTGACCTACAGCGGCTTCGAGCCGGGTTCGGACACCCCGACCTATGGCGGCTATTCCGACCACATGGTGGTCAAGGAAGACTACGTCCTGTCGATCCCCGAGAACCTGCCCCTGGACGCCGCAGCCCCGCTGCTGTGCGCCGGCATCACGCTCTACTCGCCGCTGCGCCACTGGAACGCCGGTCCCGGCAAGAAGGTCGCGATCCTGGGCATGGGCGGCCTCGGCCACATGGGCGTCAAGCTGGCCCACGCCATGGGCGCGGAAGTCACCGTGTTGAGCCAGACCCTGTCCAAGCAGGCCGACGGCCTGAAGATGGGCGCGGACCACTACTACGCGACCAGCGATGCGAAGACCTTCGAGACCCTGGCGGGCGAGTTCGACCTGCTGATCTGCACCGTCTCGGCCGGCATCGACTGGGGGTCGTACCTGAACCTCCTGAAGATCGACGGGACCATGGTCCTGGTCGGCGCGCCGGAAGAGCCCGTGCCGCTGAACGCCTTCGCCCTGATCCCCGGCCGCCGCACCCTGGCCGGCTCGATGATCGGCTCGATCAAGGAAACCCAGGAGATGCTCGACTTCTGCGGCGCCAACAACATCGTCGCCGACATCGAGGTCATCTCGATCGACCAGATCAACGAAGCCTACAAGCGCATGGCCAAGAGCGATGTGCGGTATCGGTTCGTGGTCGACATGGCGACGCTGTAGGCGTCTTGCGTCCTTCGAGGCTCGACAGCCTCGAAGGACGCATAGCCCTTATCGTTCCCGCCACGCTTTCGGGGCGTCGAAGTTGGCGCTGGTGGCAAGGTCTATCTCGAGCAGGGTGGCTCCGCGCTCCGCGGCCACGCCGGCCGTAAAGGCGCCCTCGGCGGCGATCTCGAAGCTGACCTGCTTGGCGTTGGGCGACACCTTTACGCGATAGGTGTCCGGATCGAACGTCTCATGCAGGAAGAAATAGGCGAAGGCTCCTTGAAGGGGCTTCCCGTCGAGAGATGACAGCGTGAGGACGACCGTCCCCCAATCTTTTCCGAATTCGGAAGGAAGATAGCGGGCGGAAAGACGGCGCGCCTTGTTCCCTTCGTCGCCGCCGAAACGACCTTTCTGCTGATCATCGTCGTCAGTGATGTCGCCGAGCATTTCGCGGATTTGCCGTAATGTCGGCTCGCTCGAAGAACCGCCAGACGGCGTCTTCGCCAGAAGAGCATCCGGACGGCCGTGGAACGCGTCGGAAAGCTCCTGCACCTGAAGCGACAGCGCGCTGATCTGCAAACGGGTCTGCTCGAAGCTTTCCGTCCTGGCCGCCTGCGCCCGAGCCTCGAAGCGATCGATCAGGTCAACCGGGCTGCTGAAATCCAGGCCACCGCCATCCTTCGACAGGCTGACCTTGGCGATGAGCGGCGTTGCGACGCAGAATCCGGCAAAAGCGAGCAGCGCCAGGAACTCCCAGCTCGGCTGATCGACCCTCGGCGTCATGGCCAGGAAGACCGCATAGCCGAGAAGGCTGACAGCGAGAACTTGAAGGCCCCAGGCCGCTATGCGAGCGCGCAGAACTTCATCCCGCACCATGGCCGCCCGCCAGAGACGAACCTCGGCTACAATATCAACATCATTGGCCATGCCCGCCCCCAACGGCTGCGCATTGACCATGACACAACCATCAAGGGTCTTCAACGCGACTTCGCGCCAGCCCTAGAACCGCGTCTTGCAGCCCTGCTTCAGGTGCACGCCGCGCAGGAAGCCCCGGCGCGCCAGGCCTGCGTCGACCACCGCGTTCATATGGCGGTCGGCGGGGGCCGCGCCGGTCACTTCGCGGACCAGGCCGCGGAACGGGATGATGCTGTTGATGATGGTCTTGCCGCCGGCCTCGGCCAGCTTGCCCTTGCGGTTCTCGGTATATTCGTTGCCGACCACGTAGTCGGCGCCCAGCACCGTGTTCAGGGCCTTCACCTCATTGGCCAGCGCCACGCAGGTCTTCAGACCCTTGATGCTGTAGGGGTCCTGGAAGGCCTTCTCCAGGATCGGCGGGATCTCGCGCTTGGACATGCCGACGTCGCGGGCCGGCTGGCTGCCGATATCGACGGCCTTCTTCTTGGCCTCGCCCCAGCGGCCGCCCGGTTCGTCCGGCTTGGACGGAGGCTTCATCTGGGCATGAGCCGCCGGCGCGATCGCCAGGGCGGCCACCGCTCCGATCATGACGAACAGCTTCCGAGACATCGCAACGCCCTCCACGCGAGTAAACACCGATCAGGAACGACAAGCTTGGCCGCCGGTTCCCTGGGGCGCCAGGGCGTTGAGACTAGTTCGGCGGGGTGGCCGCTTCCAGCTCAAAGGCCGCGTCGAACGCGTCCTCGTTGGGCACGACGCCGCCCAGGGCGCTCTCGAACAGGTCCTCCAGGGCGTCCCAGACGAAGGTCTGTTGTTCCAGCACCGCCGAAACCTTGGCCGGATCGAAGCCCGGATAGAGGTCCTCGACCAGCCACAGGCCGCTCTCGATGTCATAGCCGAAGCGGCAGCCGATCATCCGGAACTGGGCCTTGGCCACGGTCTCGAACAGGGCCGTCAGGTCGCGGGCCTCGTCCAGGTCCTCGGGCGCCAGCACCAGGCAGCGCACCTGCAGCCAGCCGTGGTCGGGCAGCAGGTAGAACGCGCCCTCCTCCTCGCCGCCGGACACTTCCAGGCCGCGATCGATCGCCTCGACCACATAGCCGGCGTCGCGGCAGACCTTGGTCAGGTCGGCCAGCAGGGCGGCTTCTTGATCAGGGGTGAGGTCGGTCATGGCTCTAGCTCCGGTAGTCGCCGTTGATGGCCACGTACTGCTTGGTCAGGTCGCAGGTCCAGACGGTGGCTGAGCCCTTGCCGACGCCGACGTCGACGCTGACCTCGAACTCCTGGTTCTTGACATAGGCGCTCATCTTGGCCTCGTCGTATTCGGCCGAGACCAGGCCGTCGCGGGCGGCGTAGAAGTCGCCGAACTTGACGCTGATCTTCTCGCGGGCGACCGGCTCGTCGGCGCGGCCCACGGCCATGACGATGCGGCCCCAGTTGGCGTCCTCGCCGGCGAAGGCGGTCTTGACCAGCGGGCTCTCGGCGATGGTGCGGGCGATCTTGCGAGCGCTGGCCGGGCTCTCGGCGCCGTTGACGGTGATCTTGACGAACTTGGTTGCGCCCTCGCCGTCCTTGACCAGCTGCAGGGCCAGGTCCAGCAGCACGCCTTCCAGCTTCTCGCGGAAGTCGGCCAGGCGCTTGTCGCCGGCGCGGTGGATCTTGGGCGCGCCCGACTGGCCGGTGGCGAACAGCAGCAGGGTGTCGTTGGTCGAGCGGTCGCCGTCCACCGTCACGCAGTTGAAGGTCGTGCGGGTGTAGAGGCTGACCAGGGTCTGCAGCGCCGCGGGCGCGATGGCCGCGTCGGTGGCCACGAAGGCCAGCATGGTCGCCATGTCGGGCGCAATCATGCCCGAGCCCTTGGCGATGCCGGCGATCTTCACTTCCACGCCGTCGATCAGGGCGGTCGCGAAGGCGCCCTTCGGGAAGGTGTCGGTGGTCATGATCGCCCGGCCGGCCTCGGCCCAGGCGTCGGCCTTCAGGCGGGCTTCGACTTCCGGCAGGCGGGCGGTGATCTTGGCGTCGTCCAGGATGACGCCGATGACGCCGGTCGAGGCCATCATCACGTCGCGCTGGCGGCAGTCCAGGCGCTTGCCCACGGCCGTGGCCACGCGGCGCACGGCGTCGGCGCCGGGACGGCCGGTGAAGCTGTTGGCGCAGCCGGCGTTGACCACCAGGGCGCGGACGTCCGCGCCGCCGGTGGCGGCCAGCTGGCGCTTGCACCAGTCGACCGGGGCCGAGCCGACGCCGTGACGGGTGAAGACGCCCGCCGCCGAGGTGCCCTCGGCGAAGCTCATCAGCAGCAGGTCCTCGCGCTCGTGCTTGTAGAAGCCGGCGCGGCCGGTGGCGATCTCGACGCCGGCGATCGGCGGGATGACCGGGAACGGCACGGCCAGGGGCGAGACGGCCAGGCCCGGCTTGCCCGGCGCGGCGGCCTTGCCCGCGGATTGGGCGGCCACGGGGGCGGCCGGCGCCGGCGCGACCTCGCCGGCCGACTTCTGGGCGCGGCGCAGGCCGGCGCGCTTCAGGGCCGAGGTCAGCGGATCGACCAGGGCGCGCTCGATCGCGGCGCCGGCGGCGGCCACCGGATTGGACGTGGAGGTGGGCGCGGCTTCAGGAGCCTTCGCGGCCGCCTGTTTGCCCGAAGTCTTTGGAGTCTTGGTCATGGGCCGCTCTTACTTCTTGGCGGGTTGGGCAGGAGGAGGCGGAGCCGAGGCCGGCGCGCCGGCCGGGGGTTCGGGCGGGGCCGAGGCCGGCTCCTGAGCGCCGGTCGTACCGGAAACGTCCTGGGGCTTGCCGATCAGCATCTCGACCTTGGCCGAGCCGCGCAGCTTCTCGAGGATGTCGCGGACCTGATCATAGGTCAGGAAGCGCACGATCTGCGGCCGGGCGGCCTCCAGGGTGATCGGTTCCTCGGTGCGCTTGTCCTCGACCTTGACGATGACCCAGCCGCCCTCGGCCGCGAACGGGCCCACGAGCGCGCCCTTGGCGGCGTCCTTCAGGGCCACGCCATAGGGCTCGGGCATTACGTCCAGGGTGAAGTAGCCGAGGTCCCCGCCGTTGAAGCGGGTGGCCTGGTCGGTCGAGCGCTCCATGGCCAGGGCGTCGAACGAGGCGCCGGTGCCCAGCAGCTTCTTGATGCTGTCGGCCTCAGCTTGCGTGCCGACGATGATCTGGCGGGCGCGGATCTCTTCCGAGCGCTTCGAAAGCTTCTGCTGCTCGGCATAGAGCTTGCGGATGGCGTCCTCGGTGACGGCCTTCTCGACGACGCCCTCGACCAGGCGGTCGCCCAGGACGCGTTCGCGCTGGGCGGCCAGACGGCGCTGGACGATGGCGTCCTTGTCCAGCTTGCGCTTGACCGCTTCCGAGGCCAGCAGCTTCTGGTCGATGACCTCGTCGAGGCGCTGGCGGAAGACCTCGCTGGAGATGTCCAGCGGTTCGCCCTCGCTGATCAGGCCTTGCGCCACGGCCTCGCGCTTGACGTCGGACGCCCAGATCACCTGGCCGTTGACCCGCGCCACGGCGGTGTCGCCCGGCTCCGGCGGCTTGTCGGCGACCTTGTTCTGGCCGCACGCCGCCACCAGCAGCACACAGGCCACGGCGCTGATCAGACTCGCGAGGCGGAAAGTGGTCTTCAAGGCCAAGATCTCCGGCTTTGTTGCAAAGGGCTCTAGCGTGCTTTTTCGCCGAGTGGAAACGGCTTCGGCGCCGAAAGCGTTCGGCCTTACGAAAACTGAGGCCCCACGGCCACTAAGGGGCCCGAAAGCCTTACTTACGCCGGGGTCTTCGCGTTGACACCAAGATGACCGGTGCTTAAGTCTCCGGCCGCACCGGAATAGCGGATTTATCCGTTGATCCAGCGCGACTTCATCTTCCGTAGTCGAGGCCGCACAGCCTTAGCGCCGGCCTCCTCGTCAAAACCGTGCCACCGGATTCCCCCTGCATGCTTGGTCTCGCCAAAAAGCTCTTCGGCTCCTCCAACGAACGCAAGGTCAAAACCTTCCAGGCGCGGGTCGCGAAGATCAACGCCTATGAGGCCGAATACGCCGCGCTGTCGGACGAGGCCCTGAAGGCCAAGACCGCCGAGTTCAAGGATCGCCTGGCCAAGGGCCAGACGCTGGACGACATCCTGAACGAAGCCTTCGCCGTCGTGCGCGAGGCCGGCAAGCGCGTGCTGGGCATGCGCCACTTCGACGTCCAGATGGTCGGCGGCATGGTGCTGCACTTCTCGGGCATCTCGGAAATGCGCACGGGTGAAGGCAAGACGCTGGTCGCCACCCTGCCGACCTACCTGAACGCCCTGGAAGGCAAGGGCGTCCACGTCATCACGGTCAACGACTACCTGGCCCGCCGCGACGCCGACTGGATGGGCCAGATCTACACCTTCCTGGGCCTGAGCTATGGCGTGATCGTCAACGGTCTCAGCCAGGGTGAGCGTCAGCGCGCCTATCGCAGCGACATCACCTACGGCACCAACAACGAATTCGGCTTCGACTACCTGCGCGACAACCTCGTCTACAGCGTCGAGGAAATGGTCCAGCGCGGCCACAACTTCGTCATCGTCGACGAAGTGGACTCGATCCTGATCGACGAAGCCCGCACCCCGCTGATCATCTCCGGCCCGACCGAGGACCGCAGCGAGTTCTACAAGACGATCGACGTGCTGGTGAAGCAGCTGATCCTCGACAAGGGCACCTACGACCACGACGAGAAGCAAAAGCAGGTCATCCTGACCGAGGACGGCCAGGAGAAGATCGAAGAGATCCTGATGTCGGGCGGCCACCTGGCCGAGGACTCGGCGGGTCTCTACGACGCGGCCAACGTCTCGGTGGTGCACCACGTCAACCAGGCCCTGCGCGCCAACGTGCTGTACACCCGCGACAAGGACTACATCGTCAAGGGCGGCGAGATCATCCTGATCGATGAGTTCACCGGCCGCATGATGACCGGCCGCCGCCTGTCGGAAGGCCTGCACCAGGCCATCGAGGCCAAGGAAGGCGCCGACATCCAGCCCGAGAACCAGACCCTGGCCTCGGTGACCATCCAGAACTACTTCCGCCTCTACACCAAGCTGTCGGGCATGACCGGCACGGCGTCGACCGAGGCCCAGGAATTCGACGACATCTACAAGATGAGCGTCTCGGAAATCCCGACCAACCGCGTCATCAAGCGCATCGACAACGATGATGAGGTCTACCGCACCGAGCGCGAGAAGAACGAGGCCATCCTCAAGCAGATCGCCGACTGCCACATGCGCGGCCAGCCGATCCTGGTCGGCACCGTGTCGATCGAAAAGTCGGAAGAACTGTCCAAGCTGCTGTCCACCTTCTCGTTCGAGAACGACGGCAAGAAGCAGAAGGGCATCCCGCACCAGGTGCTGAACGCCCGCTTCCACGAACAGGAAGCCGGCATCGTCGCTGACGCGGGCGTGCCCGGCGCCGTCACGATCGCCACCAACATGGCCGGCCGCGGCACCGACATCCAGCTAGGCGGCAATATCGACATGCGCCTGGCCAACTGGCGCCAGCAGCAGAAGGGCATGGGCCTCGAGATCAGCCACGAGGACGAGGTCGAGGAGCGCAAGCGCCTGGAAGCCGAGATCGTCGTGGCCAAGGACCAGGCTCTCGCCGCCGGCGGCCTGTTCGTGCTGGGCACCGAGCGCCACGAAAGCCGCCGCATCGACAACCAGCTGCGCGGCCGTACGGGCCGTCAGGGCGACCCGGGTCGTTCGAAGTTCTTCCTGTCGTGCGAGGACGACCTGCTGCGCATCTTCGCCGGCGAGCGCCTGGACGCGATCATGCGCACCTTCGGCGTCCAGGAAGGCGAGGCGATCACCCACAAGTGGCTGAACAACGCCATCGCCACCGCCCAGAAGCGCGTTGAGCAGCGCAACTACGAGATCCGCAAGAACCTCCTGAAGTACGACGACGTCGTCAACGACCAGCGCAAGGCCGTGTTCGAGCAGCGCCAGGAGTTCATGGAGTCGACCGACCTCTCGGACATCATCGCCGAGATGCGCCAGGACACGATCGACGACCTGATCGCCCGCCACCTGCCGCCCAAGGCCTATGCCGAGCAGTGGGACATCGAGGGCCTGAAGGAACGCGTCCAGTCGATCCTGGGCCTGGACCTGCCGATCGAGACCTGGGCCGCCGAGGAGGGCATCGCCGACGAGGAGATCAAGGACCGCATCCTCAAGGCCGCCGACGCCTACGCCGCCGAGCGTGAAGTGATCATCACGCCCGATCAGATGCGCTCGGTCGAGAAGAACTTCCTGCTGCAGATGATCGATCTGCAGTGGCGCGAGCACCTGATGCACCTGGACCACCTGCGCAACGTCATCGGCCTGCGCGGCTACGGCCAGCGCGATCCGCTGAACGAGTACAAGACCGAGGCCTTCTCGCTGTTCGAGAAGCTGCTGGGCGACCTGCGCACCAACACCACCCGCTGGCTGATGACGGTCGAGATCGCCTATGCCGAGCCGGAAATCCCGCACCCGTCGCTGGAAGACCTGGTCGAGGTCCACCTGGACCCGCTGACCGGCGAGAACGCCGCGGTCGCCGGGGCCATCCCGGACGGCCTGTCGCCGCAACAGCGCCAGGCCCTGCCGATCTCGTCCCTGCCCGAGGAATGGGAACGCACCAACCGCAACGCCCCCTGCCCCTGCGGCTCGGGCAAGAAGTTCAAGCAGTGCCACGGCTCGCTGGTGTGAGCTGGGACTGAGCTCTGAAGATCAAGCGCCCGCCCCGGGAGACCGGGGCGGGCGTTGTCGTATCAGGGCCGCAGCGCCTTCAGCTGGGGCGCCACGGGGTCGGCCTCGTGCACGGCCAGCAGGTTGATGCTCATGGTGGAGATCGTGTAGCCGAAGCCCTCGAGGAAGCCGCGCAGCTCGCCTTCGTCGGACTTGATGCGCTCGATCAACATGATCGGCCGGTGAGCCTGGATCGTGGCGCGGGCCCCGCGCAGAGCCTCGATCTCCATGCCCTCGATGTCCATCTTCACGAAGTCCAGGCGCTTGAAGCCCAGATCGTCGATCGGGATCATCCGGGTCGGGCTGGCCTTCTCGGCCGAATAGTCGATGGCCTGGCCGATGAACTCGGTGCGCTCGGTCTGGCGGATCTCCAGGCTGCCGAAGCTGGAGGGCGCGAAGTAGTCGGGGACCGGCACGTCGATCGTCCCCAGCGCCTGGCCGACCGCCGCCCAGATCGCCCGGGCGTTGAAGCAGTTGTTCAGGGTGATGTTGCCGGCCAGGGCGTAGAAGATCCGCTCCTGGGCCTCGATGGCGACCACCTCGCCCCAGCCATGCATGGCCTGGGCCCACTCGACCGTGTGGACGCCGATATTGGCGCCGCAGTCCAGGGCCACCACCCCGTCGCCGAAATGGGCCCGCCGCATCTCCAGCAGCCGCACGGCCAGGTCGACCTCCTCCGGGTCGAAGGCCGAGGTCTCCAGCAGTTGGTGTCCCACGCCATAGGCGCCGCTCTCGACGATCCGGTAGTCGTGGCGGTTGACCAGCAGGCTGCCGTGGTTGGTCGAGGCCAGCACGAAGGCCGTCGGGCGCAGGTTGGCTTTTCTCATCGGTCTCTTCGCGACTCTCCGTCAGGAGAGGCTAGAAGGCCGCCGGCCCGGCGCGGCGGTCAAGCCGGCCGCCGCCAGCAGCAGGACCGCCGCGACCAGTCCCGAGACGTGCAGGCCCGCGACGATGTCGGCTCCCGCCAGCGCCCCGAAGATCGCCACCCCGGCCGCGCCGCCGACCTGGCGGCAGGCGTTCAGCGTTCCCGAAGCCGCGCCGGCGTCGTGGCGGTCGACGCTGGCCAGCAGGCCGCTGGTCAAGGCTGGGATGGCCAGGCCCATGCCGCCGGGGATCAGGGCAAAGCCGGGCAGCATCTCCAGCATGCCGCTGCCGGCCCCCAGTCGCGCGGTCAGGGCGTAGCCGCAGGCGGCGATCAGCACACCGCCGGTCGTCACCGTCTTCGCCCCCAGCCGGGCCACCAGGCCGCCGCTGACGAGGTTCGACAGCACGAAGGTCGCCGTCAGCGGCAGGAAGGCGATCCCCGCCTTGCCCGGCGCCCAGTGCAGGGTGCGCAGCATGTAGAGGCCCAACACGAAGATCAGGCCGTAATAGGTGAAGTTCAGCGCCGAGCCGACCACCACGGCGGTCCAGGCCGGACGCTTGCGGAAGGCCGCCAGCGGCATGGCCGGATGCTGCGCCCGGCGCTCGACCATCACGAAGACCACGGCCAGCAGCAGGCCGGCGACCAGGGCGGCCAGCGGCGCGCCGCTCCAGCCGCGATGCCCGCCCTCGATCAGCCCGCCGACCAGCAGGGTGACGGCCGACACCGCCAGGGCCTGGCCGGGGATGTCGAACGGGACGCGCGGCTTGGGCGGGGTCTCGGCGGCGACCAGCTGGGTCAGTACGGCGCCGGCCAGGCAGAGCGGCAGGTTGACGAAGAACACCCAGCGCCAGCCGACCGCCTCGACCAGCAGACCGCCCAGCACCGGCCCGGCGGCGATCGACACCCCGCCGGCGGCGGTCCACCAGCCCACGGCGGCCGCCCGGGCCTTGTCGTCGCCATGGGCGGCATGGGCGATCAGGGCCAGCGACGGCGGGATCAGCAGCGCCCCGGCCGCGCCTTGCGCCACGCGGGCCAGGATCAGGGCCAGCGGGCTCCCCGCGAAGCCGCAGGCGGCCGAGGCCAGACCGAACAGCACCAGCCCCGCCATGAACGCCCGCTTCGGGCCCACCCGATCGCCAATCGCGCCGGCCGACAGCAGCATGGCCGCCAGCGCCAGCACATAGGCGTCGACCACCCATTGCAGCTGCGCGGTCGGGGCGTTGAAGGCCTTGCCGATGGCGTCCAGCGCGACATTGACGATGGTCACGTCCAGCTGGGTGACCAGGAAGCCGAAACTAGCGGCGGCGGTGATCCAGACGAGGCGCGGCTTGTTCATGGCCTCCGTCATGCCCCGATCCGGCGACCGATTGCTACACGCGGCGATGAACCATTCCGTCGGCGAAGGGTCTAAGGTGGCCGCCATGGACGCCAATATCGCCTCCCCCGCCGCCCTGATCGGCGACCCGACCCGCGCGGCCATGCTGCAGGCCCTGCAGGACGGCCGCGCCCAGCCCGCCAGCGCCCTGGCCTGGGCGGCTGGCGTCACCGCCCAGGCGGCGTCCAACCATCTGGCCAAGCTGGTCGACGGCGGCCTGCTGGCGGTCGAGCGCGAGGGGCGGCATCGGTATTACCGGCTGGCTTCGGCCGAGGTGGCGCACGCGATCGAGGCGTTGTCGGTGCTGGCCGCGCCGGTGCGCTCGCTGGAGGTCCCCAGGTCGCCCAAGGCCCGGGCGCTGCGGGACGCGCGGTGCTGCTACGGGCATCTGGCGGGGCGCTTGGGCGTAAAGGTCTGCGAGGCGCTGGTCGAGCGGGACCTGATCCGGCCGGCGGACGAGAAGCTGTTTTCGGTGACGGACGCGGGTCGGGTTTGGTTCGAGGACCTGGGCGTGGCGGTGGATGGCCTCCGCTCGCCCAGAGGCGTGGCGCGGCAGTGCCTGGACTGGACCGAGCGGCGGCATCACCTGGCCGGCCCGTTGGGGGTCAAGCTGCTGGAGGCGATGACGGCGCGCGGGTGGTTGGCGCTGGAGGCCAAGGGGCGGGCGGTGAGGGTGACGGGCGAGGGGGCGCAGGCGTTGCGGGAGCGGTTGGGCGTGAGCCTCGAAGACACCGACCAGGCCGCTGCTTGATCTCTCCTCCCCCTTTATGGGGGAGGTGGATCGCCGCGAAGCGCGGCGAGACGGAGGGGGCTAGTCATGACTCAACCGTGCGGCGCTGACCCCCTCCACCGCCGTTCGGCGGTCCCCCTCCCCCATAAAGGGGGAGGAGAGCGACAAATCCTGCGTTGCCGCCTAGGGCCGCAACACCACCCCAACATCCGCCGCCGTCCCCCCATCCACCTGCGCCAGGTACGCCGCCTGCATCGCCTCGCGGCCCTGCCCGGTCTCCACCTTCAACCACCGCGGCGCATCGGCCACGAAGCCGCTCCACGCCGCGCCGTAGCGCTGTTCGAAGCCGCCCGGACCCCAGTCCTTCTGACGCTTGCCCGCGCGGTCCGGCGCGAAGAAGAAGGCCGGCGTCGGGCCCGGCAGCTGGCCACCGCCACGCGGCGCTTCCCAGTGGGTCCCGCCGACTAGGATTGAAGCCTTGAGCTCATCGGCGAACCGGTTGTGCACCCCGGCCAGCACCGCCGCATCGCCGGCGAAATCCACGAACGCCGCCGGCCCCTCGATCGGCGCGGTCGCCAGGTCGTCGTACAGGACCACCTGATCGTAGAACCCCAGTCCCTCGACAAAGGCTTTGTTGCGCGGCGAGGTCAGGCCCACGACCTTCACGCCGCCGCGCTTCTTCAGCAGCGCCGCCAGGCCGATCGCCGTCTTGGACGAGGCGCTGGACAGGATCACGCTCTTGGCGCCGTAGAAGCCGTGCTCGTCGAACTGGTCGTCGATCAGGAAGGCGGTGATGAACAGCGGCTGCAGCAGCGCCCGGTGCGCCTCCAGCGCATCCTCCGCGCCCACCGCCAGGTACTGGTTGTAGACCGGCGGCAGGGGCTGGCGATGGGCCGCGACATCGGTGAAGCCGGTCTTGCCGGGCTTGGCCTGCACGGTCAGATGCGTCGACATCGGCCAGTAGCCGTAGAACCGCTGGCCGACCGCGATGTCCGGGTTTGCCGAGACCTCGACCCGCGCATGGCCCCAGACCGGCACGCGGCCGAAACCGTCCGGACCGGGGAAGAAGTCCCAGTACTTCATCATCTCGCCGAACACGGCGTAGGTGATGTTGTTGGCCGTCAGGGCGAAGCTCTCGATGGCCAGGCGGACCTGACCGTCCTCCAGCGGCGGCGGTTCCACGTCGCGGAATTCGCTGCGGCGCAGGTCGGTCTTGGCGACGACGAAATCCCAGGCCATGCGGGCCTCCCAGCTCTGTTTGGACGGAGTTAGCGGGAGGCCGCGCGGCAAGTCAAACGCGCGTATGACCTACGCCGCCACCCACTGGCCGTGGAAGCCGAACGGCACCCGGCGCGGCAGCTTGGCGCTGGCGATCGGACCGTTCTCCACCGCCTGGGCGTCGAACACCACGAACTCCGAGACGTCGTCGGCCTGGCGATAGATCACCGCCGTCAGCCAGCCCTCGCCCTCGGCCGCATCCGGCCCGGCATGGGTGAAGACGGCCTCGGAGATCGCGTCGCCCTGGGGGACGGTCCAGGTCTTCCGCGTCCCGGCGACGAGGTCGACATGGGCCACGATGTTGGAGCGGAAATCGCCGGGCTTGAGGCTCTGGCCGACGAACCAGCCGTGGCGGTAGGCCATGCCGGCGAAGCGCTCGTCGAAGCGCGGGAACTCGCCGGGGGTGTCGTCGAGGTCGGCCTCGGTCACCGCGCCGGCGTCCAGGTCGATCGTCCAGCGCACCAGATTGGCGGCGGCGTTCTCGCCCTTGGTCCCGTCGGCGTTGGGGAACAGCGGCGCGGACGCATAGCGCATGACGTCGGCGACGATCGCGCCATCGCGCTCGAAGGCGTTCATCGTGTGGAAGACATAGCCCGCCGGGGCCGGGATCCAGCGCAGGCTGGCCACACCCTGGTCGCGGCGGATCACGGCCAGATGGCCGCCGACCTCCGGCTCCCAGGCGAAGACGGGCTTGCCGCTCATGGCGCGCGGCAGGCTGCCGGTCAGGGGTAGGACCGGGATGACGATGTAGTGCTCGGTGACGATGCAGTCGTGGATCATCGAGCAGTACGGGGCCTCGAAGGTCTCGCGCTTGAGGAGCTTGCCGTTCGCATCGGCCACGCCCCAGCTGACCTTGTTCGACAGCGGCATCGGATCGTCGGCATAGGCGAAGAACACCAGCTCGCCGGTGATCGGGCAGACCTTGGGGTGGGCGGTGACCTTGCCGCCCAGGTCGTAGGCGCCCAGGGTCTCCAGGTCGGGACCGCTCATCTCGAACGGCGCGTGGGCCTCTTCCAGCGCCAGCAGGTGGCCGCCGTGGCGGATGATGTTGGTGTTCATCGCCCCTTCGGACGCGACGCCAAACACCGACGGGTCGGTGGTCATCGGGTTGCCCCAGCTGCCCCACAGTGCCCGGTCGGCGTCATGCTCCATCCGCCACTTGTTGGTCCGGACCCAGCGGTTGCGGTAGCGGACCTGGCCGTCCTCGACGGTGAAGGCATGCAGCATGCCGTCGCCGACAAACCAGTGGTAGTTGGCGTCGCGCGGGTCGAACTGCGGGTTGGGGCCGTTGCGGTACAGCGTGCCGCGCAGGCCCGCCGGCAGCGTGCCCTCGACCGTCAGGACGAAGTCGTCCTCGCTGCGCACCGGCGCGAAATTGCCCGAGAGGAAGGGGTTGATACGCACATCGCCGTCCATGGTCGGTCTCCGAAACGATGATTGTTTACAGTGTAAATTTATGTTGTAAGCGAATTGTCGAGTCAACCGGGATTCTCGAGTGCCGCGCGTCCTGTCCTCCGAAGATGTCGAAGCGTTCCGGGCCCGCCTGTGCGAAGCGGCCCAGACCCTGTTCGCCGAGCGCGGCATCGAAGCCGTGACCATGCGCGAGCTGGCCCAGGCCCTGGGCGTCAGCCCGATGACCCCCTACCGCTACTTCAAGGACAAGGACGCCATCCTAGCGGCCGTGCGCGCCGCGGCGTTCGGACGGTTCGCCGCTCGGCTGGAGGCGGCCATCGTCGGGACGCCCGATCCGCTGCTGCGCTCGCGCAACGCCGGCCAAGCCTATATCGATTTCGCCCTGTCGGAGCCCCAGGCCTACCGCCTGATGTTCGACCTCAACCAGCCCACCCAGGGCGACTATCCCGAGCTGCAGGCGTCAATCGTCCGCGCCCGCCGGACCATGACCGTCCACATCGAGGCGATGATCGCGGCGGGCCTGCTGGACGGCGACGCCGAGCTGATCGGCCACATGTTCTGGTCGGTGCTGCACGGCATGCTGATGCTGCAGCTGACCGGCAAGCTGGCGCCGACCATCGACCCCGCCAAGCTGCGCGCGCTGGTCTTCCAGACCCTGACCAAGGGCCTCGGGATCGGTCAGCGCTAGACCGCGACGATTGTCACGGGGACAATGTTTCCGTTGCGACACGGGGCTTGAGGGTTCAGGTCGGGACCAGTCCAGCTTGCGATTGGAACCGCCATGCCGACCCACGCCCCCCTGCCCTTGCGCCACTTCCTGCTGGCCCTGGCCGTGGTCGCGGTGTGGGGCACCAATTTCGTGGTCATCCGCATCGGCCTGAACCATCTGCCGCCGCTGCTGTTCGCCACCTTGCGGTTCTGCATGGTGCTGGTCCCCATGGTGTTCTTCGTCAAGCGTCCGGCCGTGCCGTGGAGCAACCTGGCGGCCTATGGCCTGCTGATCGGGGCCGGGCAGTTTGGCCTGCTGTTCGTGGCCATGAAGGGCTCGATCTCGCCGGGCCTGGCCTCGCTGATCCTGCAGACCCAGGTGTTCTTCACCATCGGCATGGCCATGTGGATCAGCAAGGAGCGGATCCAGGGCTTCCAGATCGCCGCCCTGCTGCTGGCGGTCGCGGGCATCGTGGTCATCGCCGCCCACGGCGGCGGCGCGGCCACCCCGCTGGGTGTGATGCTGGGTCTGCTGGCCGCGCTCAGCTGGTCGGGCGGCAACATCGTCGCGCGCCAGGCCGGGCCGGTGAACATGCTGGGCTACGTCGTCTGGGCCAGCCTGTTCTCGATCCCGCCTCTGTTTGCGATGTCGCTATGGCTGGAAGGCTGGCCGGCCATCGTCAAGGGCGTGACCAGCGCGGGGCTCGGCACCTGGATCGCGGTGGCCTGGCAAGCCGTCGGCAACACCATGTTCGGCTACGCCGCCTGGGGCTGGCTGCTGGCGAGGCACCCGGCCGCGACCGTGACCCCGATGGCCCTGCTGGTGCCCGTGTTCGGCATGAGCGCCTCGGCCCTGCTGCTGGGCGAAGGCCTGCCGGCCTGGAAGCTGATCGCGGCGGCGCTGGTGCTGACGGGTCTCGCGGTGAACATGCTGTGGCCGAAGGTGCGGATGCGCTTGACCGCCGCCGCGTAACCCGGCGGACGCTCCTCCCAAAACAGGGAGGCCGCCATGGTGACGCCGTTCAAGGTCGAGTGGAGCCGCGAGGCGATCGACAAGGTCGTCGGTCAGGTCCGCGCCTATGAGTTCCCGCCCGCGCCGGAAGGCGGCGGTTGGGGTTATGGCTGCGACGCGGACTTCCTGCGGGACCTCTGCGGCTACTGGACCGACGGGTTCGACATCGAAGCAGCCCAGGCCAATCTCAATCGGTTCCCGCAGTTCACGACGACCATCGACGGCCTGGACATCCACTTCGTCCACGTGGTCGGCGAGGCTCAAGGCAAACGCCCGCTGCTGATCAGCCACGGCTGGCCGGGATCGCACTTCGAGTTCTGGGACGCCGTCGAGCCCCTGGCCTTCCCGTCGCGCCACGGCGGCGATGCGGCCGACGCGTTCGACCTCGTCATCCCGTCGCTGCCAGGCTTCGGCTTCTCGGGCAAACCCAAGCGGCCGCTAGGCCAGCGGGCCACCGCGCGGCTGTTCGACACCCTGATGGGCCAGCTCGGCTACGAAACCTATCTCGCCCAGGGCGGCGATTGGGGCGCGCTGGTCACCTCATGGCTGGGCCTGGACCATGCCAAGCATGTGAAGGCCATCCACCTCAACATGATCGGCCTGCGGCCGCACGGCCCGCCGACCACGCCGGAGGAGATCACCTGGATCACCGGTTTCGGCGCCCAGATGGACCTGTGGGGCGCCTATTTCCGCCTGCAGGCCAGCAAGCCGCAGTCGGTGGCGTGGCTGGGCGCCAACAACCCCGTCGGCCAGGCCGCCTGGATCCTCGAGCGCTTCCACGACTGGGCGGATCTCTCGACCAAGCCGTTCGAGCAGGTCTTCACCCGCGACCAGCTGCTGACCAACATCATGCTCTATGTGATGACCGGCAGCTTCACGACCGGCGCCTGGTACTACCGCGCCCTGCTGGAGGAAGGCGGTCCCGTGCTGGCCCAGGGCCAGCGCTGCGAGACCCCGACCGCCTTCGCCAACTTCCCGGGCGAGAGCATCTATAAGCCCCCGCCCCGCTCCTGGGCCGACCGGGCCTACAACATCACGCGCTGGACCGACCAGCCGCGCGGCGGCCACTTCGCGGCGATGGAGGAGCCGGCGCTCTTCGTGCAGGATGTCCGCGCGTGGGCCAGAGACGCCCGCTAGGGAGGAAGCCATGACCAAGCTCGAAGGCGGCTGCCAATGCGGCGCCATCCGCTATGAGATCACCCAGGACCTGATGGGGTCGGGCGTCTGCCACTGCCGCGCTTGCCAGTACTCGACCGGCGGCGGGCCGAACTCGGTGGCCCTGGTTCCGAAGGCCGGCTTCAAGGTCGTCCAAGGCCAGCCCAAGCGGTACGGCCGCGTGGGCGGCAGCGGCGCCGACGTGATCCAGGTGTTCTGCGGCGACTGCGGCTCGCCGCTGTGGTCGGAAGCGGCCTTCCCGTTCCTGCCGGTCAAGGCCGGCAGCCTCGACGATCCGTCGATGCTGGAACCGCAGATCCATCTCTGGACGAGCAAGGCCCAGCCCTGGCATCGGATCGAACCCGGCCGCCCGGCCTTCCCCGAGAACCCGCCGCCTCAGTGATCCGAGGCCAAGGGCTTTTCTGGAGGGAGGGGGCGAGCGCACGCCAAGGCCCGCGCCCGCCCCGCGCGATCAGAAGATTACGTCGAACGTGCCGTTCAGGTCGGAGTCGTAGGCCAAGCCGCCGGTGACCAGCTTGATATGGGTCTCGGGCTTGCCGTCGCCGCTCAGGTCGAACCAGCGCGACCCGTCGCTCATGATCGTCGCCTGGACATAGACCGCGTAGTTGTTGTGCTCGAACATGTCCTGCTCGGTCCCGACGATATTGGGATCGTTGGAAGCCAGCGTGTTCAGGGCGTCCCGGTCGCGGATCTGCCCCGAGCTGCCGAAGATGGTGTTGTAGACGTAGTTGTAGACGGCGGGGATGTTCCCGTTCGGATCGAACGTCGGATACGGCTCGGGCGTCATGCCCACCATCTCGGAGCCCTTGAAATAGCCAATGCTGCCATTGTCCACGTGTACGATCTCGACCATCGCCTACTCCTGAAGCCATAGGGGAAAAGTGAAAAATACAATCTTAGGTCATCATTGATGCAGCCTAAGGTCAAGTGCATCCGATCGCTTTTGACGCCTCTGGACGCCCGCACCTTCGCCATGGCATCCCCCACCTGGTCCGCTTTCCAGGAGTCCCGCATGGCCCGCTACGATTTCGCGTCCGACAACGTCGCCGGCGCCATGCCCGAGGTCATGGAGGCCCTGATCGCGGCCAATGCCGGCACGGCTTCCGGCTATGGCACGGACCACATCAGCAAGGCCGCCGGCGATCGCATCCGCGCCCTGCTGGACGCCGACGCCGAGGTGAAGTTCACCGCCTCGGGCACGGCCGCCAACGCCTTCGCCCTGACCCTGCTGGCCCAGCCGCACGAGGCGGTTCTGGCCCACGAGCACGCCCACATCTGCACCGACGAGACCGGCGCGCCGGGCTTCTTCAGCCAGGGCGGCGGCCTGATCGGCCTGCCGGGCGCCTCGGGCAAGATCGAGCTGGCGGCGCTGGAAACGGCGCTGGCCCGGCCCGAGGTCTCGTACAACCAGCCGGCCAACGCCCTGTCGCTGACCACCGCCACGGAATACGGCACGGTCTATTCGGAAGCGCACCTTCGCAGCCTGATCGCGCCGGTGAAGGCCAAGGGCTACGGCGTCCACCTGGACGGCGCGCGCCTGGCCAACGCCGTGGCCGCCGGCTTCGACCTGAAGAGCGTGGCGAAGATGGGCGTCGACATCCTCGTGATGGGCGGCACCAAGGCCGGCTCGACCCCGACCGAGGCCGTGGTGTTCCTCAACCCCGCCCACGCCCGCCGCCTGGACGCCCGCCTGAAGCACGCCGGCCAACTGGTGTCGAAAGGCCGTTTCCTGGCCGCCCCATGGCTGGGCCTGCTGGGCGAGGACGGCTCCACCGGCCCCTGGGCCGCCCGCGCGGCGCACGCCAACGCCATGGCTCAGAAGCTGGTCGAGTTGATGCCGTTCGAGATCAAGCACCCGGTCGAGGCCAACGGCATCTTCGTCGAGATGGACGAGCCGACGCTGGAGCGCCTGCGCGGCGAGGGCTGGTTCGTCTACCGCTTCCTGGACGGCACCGTGCGCTTCATGTGCTCGTGGGCGACCACGCCGGAGATGGTCGAAGACCTGGGCGCGGCGCTGAAGCGGGTAGCGACCTAGAGCGCCCCCTCCGTCTCGCTGCGTATCCGCAGCGATCCACCTCCCCCGTTTCACGGGGGAGGAGAAGCTAGCTCCCTCCTGCCCCGCTTGCGGGGGAGGTGGCGCGGCGCCGATAGGCGACGTGACGGAGGGGGCGCTTACGACGCCTGGCGATCCAGCGCCTGAGCCGGCGCGGCCGCCACCTTCGCCTCCGTCGTCAGCACCGTCACCGACGCGCCAGCGAACTCCATACGCTCCACGCCCAGCATCTTGGCAATCTCGGCGGCCGGCGCGGGGCGGCTGATGTAGTAGCCTTGGATTTCGGCGCAGCCCTGACCGCGCAGGGCGTTCAGCTGTTCCAGGGTCTCGACGCCCTCGGCCGTGGTGACGATGCCCATGGACGAGCCCAGGTCCAGCACGGCCTTGATGATGGCCATGGCGTCGCTGTCTTCCAGGATGTCGCGGACGAAGGTCTGGTCGATCTTGATCTTGTCGAACGGGAAGCTGCGCAGATAGCTCAGCGAGCTGTAGCCCGTGCCGAAGTCGTCCATCGAGATGCGCACGCCCAGGGCCTTGAGGTCATGCAGCATCTGCATGTTGGCCTGGCTGTCCTGCAGCAGCACCGACTCGGTGATCTCCAGCTCCAGGCGCTGGGCCGGCAGGCCCGAGGCGGCCAGGGCCGAGACGACGGTGCGCACCAGGCCCCGGTCGCGGAACTGGGCCGGCGACAGGTTGACGGCCAGGCGCACGTGGGCCGGCCACTTGGCGGCCTCGGCGCAGGCCGTGCGCAGCACCCACTCGCCCAGCGGGACGATCAGGCCGATCTCCTCGGCCAGCGGGATGAAGTCGGCCGGCGAGACCATGCCCCGGTCGGGGTGGCGCCAGCGCAGCAGGGCCTCGCAGCCCGTGACGCGCTCGTCGCCGAGATTGTAGAGCGGCTGATAGAACAGCTCGAACTCGCCCGCTTGAAGCGCGCGGCGCAGGTCCAGCTCCAGCGCGCGGCGGGCCTGGAGCTGCTCGTCCATGGCGCGCTCGAAGAAGTGGTAGGCGCCGCGGCCGTCGGCCTTGGCCCGGTACAGGGCCATGTCGGCCTTCTTCAGCAGTTCGTCAGCGTCCTCGCCGTCCGAGGGCGCGGCGGCGACGCCGACGCTGGCGCCGATCACCACATGGTGGCCCTGGAGGTCGAACGGGGCGCTCATCGCCTCGACGATGCGGCTGGCCAGGCGGGTGGCGCCGGTCATGTCCTTGAGGCCGGTCTGGACCACGGCGAACTCGTCGCCGCCCAGGCGGGCCACGGTGTCGCCTTCGCGCACGCAGCCGCGCAGACGCTCGGCGGCCACGCGCAGCAGGGCGTCGCCCAGCGGGTGGCCCAGGGTGTCGTTGACGGTCTTGAAGCGGTCCAGGTCGATGAAGTGCACGGCCAGCTGGTCGCCCTTGCGGACGCGACGGGCCAGGGCTTCGGACAGGTGCTTCTGGAACAGCACGCGGTTGGGCAGCTCGGTCAGCGGATCGTAGTGCGCCAGGCGGGCGATCTGGGCCTCGGCGCGCTTGCGCTCGGCGATGTCTTCCGAGACGCCCAGCAGGTATTCGGCGTGGCCCTCGGCATTGAGCAGGGCGATCTTCTTGGTGCGGAGGATGGCCATGCCGCCGTCCTTGCGCGGCACGTGGTCTTCCTCGATCACGCGGACCTCGCCGGACTCCAGCACCTCGCGGTCGCGCTCGACATAGAGGGCGGCCAGTTCGGCGTCGTGGAAGTCGGCGTCGGTCTTGCCGACCACCTCGCCGCGCGACCGGCCCAGCATCTTCTCGCCGGCGCGGTTCAGCAGCACGTAGCGGTGGTCGTCGGCGCGCTTGACGAACACCATCGAGGGCATGGCCTCGACGATGGCGGTCATGAAGGTCTGGGCGCGATCGACCTCGGCCTTGGCGGCGGCCAGGTCGGCGACGCCGCGGCGGTTGGTCTCGTTGGCGGCCTGCAGCAGGCCCAGCACCGTGCCGACGCCCAGATAGCGGCCGCCCTCGGTGACGATGAAGCCGCGCAGCAAGTCCGAGGCGCGATACGACAGGCTGTCGGTGGTGAACTCGGCCAGGGCCATGTCGGCGTCGACGACCAGCGGCTCGCGGTCCATCAGCGTCGAGATCGGGCGGTTGGCATAGAGGGCGCGACCGTACTCGGCGGCCATGCGCAGGAAGAAGGCGTTGCGTTCGACGATGCCGATCGGGCGGTCGTCGGCGTCGACGACCGGGACGATCAGGGTGTCCGGCTCCTCACGGAACCGCTCGTACAGGGCCTTGCCGAGATCGTCCTGACGCGCGGGGGTCAGGGAAGAAACGGTATCCCGCAGGGTGAACATGGTTACGCCTCCACTCAACCGAGTGAAGGACCATCTCTGCGCTAACGACGTCCTAATAGCGTCGCTTTGGGCGAGCCATTTCGCCAAAACTTCATGGCGTTGTCACAGTGTTTTCGGTGATTTTTACCGTGATTACTCAGGTCTTCAGGATCATTACCTGCCGGTATCCAGGAAGTCTTGCCCGTCGAACCTGTCGGGCGCGGCGACCTCAACCACAGGTTCGGGACGATCGTCGAACTCGGTGCGCAGGGCCCGGCTCATCACCGCGTGCATCTCGTAGAGGCAGGTGATGTAGGTCAGCTCCAGGATCTGCTCGTCGGTGAGGAAGCTCTTGAGGCTCGCGAACACCCCGTCGGCGATGCGGCCGCCGTCCAGGACCAGGCCGTCGGCATAGGCCAGCACGGCCCGCTCGTTCGCATCGAACGCGTCCGAGACCTGCCAGTGCGGCACGGCGGCGATCTTGTCCTCGGAGACCTTCAGCCCCCGGAGCGACTTGCAGTGCTGGGAGAACACGAACTGGCTGCCGCGCGTCCAGCCGGCCCGGGTCTGGGCCAGCTCGCGCAGCACCGGGTCCAGCTTGCGGGCCGGATCGCGATAGAGCGCGAAGCCCTGGGCGGCGTGGCGCAGCACGTCGGGACTGCCGGCGAAGACCGTCCACCAGTCGCCGCGCGTGCCGGTGGCGGTGCCGGGCTGGGCCACGGGATCGCGATCGCCGAACAGCAGGTCGTAGAGCTTCAGCGTGCGTTCGTCGGTGACCTCGGCGCGGGGAATCTCGCGCAGGCGCGGCATCTAGGCTTCCACCTTTTCCGGCGCCAGGGCGGTGGCCGGCTCGTGCTTCACATCCTCCGGCCCGAAGTCGCGGGTGAAGGCGGCCAGCTCCATCATGATGCCGTTGGGATCGGTGAAATAGACCGAGCGGACGAACACGCCGGGATGCAGCTTGCGGGCCACGCCCATCTCGCTGTCGTCGTGATTGACCACCATCGGAAAGGCCGGGACGCCGGCCGCTTGCAGGCGCTCCAGGCAGGCCTCGAGATCGGCCTCGTCGACGGTGAAAGCCACGTGGTTCATCGAGCCCACGGCGGTCTTGGAGTCGGCTGGAAAGCTCTTCACCGAGGCGATCCCCGGCGCGGCCGGCGGGGCCTCGGGCCACCAGAAGAAGGCCAGGCACGACCCGCCGCCGCAGTCGAAAAAGAAGTGCTGGCCGCCGTCGGGCAAGGCCACGGTCTTCACGAGGGGCATCTGCAGCACCTCGGAATAGAACTTCACCGTCTCGGTCATGTCGCGACAGACCAGAGCCAGGTGATTGACGCCGGTGATCTTCATCTCGGCTTCCTCCCGGAGACCGAGGTTACGCCGATGATCGCGGGCGTCGAGCGTGCCGTTGGGTGAGCGCTAGTCCCGCTCCTTCTTGGCATCCCCCATCACCACCTGCCCGACCCAGCTGACGATCCCCGTCACCACCGCCGCCTGCACGCCCGCCCACAGGCCATGGACTTCCATGCCCGGCACGAACATGGACACCAGGCCGATCATCGCCGCGTTCACCACCAGCAGGAACAGGCCCAGCGTCAGCATCGTCAGCGGGAAGGTCAGCACCGTCACCACCGGCCGGACGATGGCGTTGACCACCCCGAGCAGGAAGCCGGCGATCAGCAGGGTGGTCCAGCCGTGGGCGACGACGCCAGGGATCAGGCGATCCGACAGCCACAGGCCAGCGGCGGCGATCAGGATGCGGAAGATGAAACGGAACATGCGAGGCGACTCCCCCTTGGATTTCAGGAGAGAATTGGCCCAATCGCGCGCTCGGTCAAAGTGACGGCGCATTCGTACAATATCTGAGCGGGCAACTGGGACATTACAAATGCGTTACCGCTCTTCAAACCGCAGCTTCGCGAACTATCTAGTTCCTCGTGTGAGGGATGATCGCGCGCACTTGAGCAGCGGATCCGCACGCAAGGGGATATAAGAAGTATGGCCGTGAATTCTCTATCGGTGATGTCGCCGGACGGCGGCCTGTCGCGTTATCTCACCGAGATTCGCAAGTTCCCGATGCTGCCGAAGGACGAGGAGTTCATGCTCGCCCAACGCTGGAAAGAGCATCAGGACAGCGCCGCCGCCCACAAGATGGTCACCTCGCACCTGCGCCTCGTGGCCAAGATCGCCATGGGCTATCGCGGCTACGGCCTGCCGATCGGCGAAGTGATCTCGGAAGGCAATGTCGGCCTGATGCAGGCCGTCAAGAAGTTCGAACCCGAGAAGGGCTTCCGCCTGGCGACCTACGCCATGTGGTGGATTCGCGCCTCGATCCAGGAATACATCCTGCGTTCGTGGTCGCTGGTGAAGATGGGCACGACTGCCGCGCAGAAGAAGCTGTTCTTCAACCTGCGCAAGGCCAAGAGCCAGATCGCCGCCTTCCAGGAAGGCGACCTGCACCCTGACCAGGTCAGCGCCATCGCCACCAAGCTGGGCGTGCTGGACAGCGAGGTCATCTCGATGAACCGCCGCCTGTCGGGCCCCGACGCGTCGCTGAACGCGCCGCTGCGCACGGACGGCGAGAGCGAGTGGCAGGACTGGCTGGCCGACGACGATCAGGTGTCGCAAGAGACCGTCGTCGCCGAGAACGAGGAGAAGTCGCTGCGGATGTCGCTTCTGGAAGAAGCGATGGTCGAACTGACCGACCGTGAGCGTCACATCCTGACGGAACGCCGCCTGAAGGACGACCCGACCACCCTGGAAGAACTGGCCGCCCAATACGGCGTCAGCCGCGAACGCGTGCGCCAGATCGAAGTCCGGGCGTTCGAGAAGCTGCAGAAGAACATGCGCGAGGCGGCCATCGCCAAGAACATGGTCGACGCATAAGCACTGCTCACGCAGGTGAGACGGAAAGGGGCGCTCTCCGGAGCGCCCCTTTTTCGTTCCGATGCCTTACAAGACGCCTGCCATGACCATGATCTGCGCCCATACCGGCAAGCCGGCCGTCCAGCAGCGTACGCCCGACGACTGCATGATCTGCGCGTTGGCGATGCTGACCGGCCGCACCTACGAGGAGGTGGTCGCCGCCGCCGTCGCTCACGACCCCACGTTCCCGGTCCATGGCCCCATGAGCCATTCGATCCTGCGCAGCGTCGCCCACGGCTGGGGCTTCATGGTGCTGAGCGGCATCTACATGCTGTGGGGCAGCCCCGGCATCGTCGGCGTGCTGTCGCCCGACATCCCCGGCACGGGCCATGCGGTGTTCTGGGACGGCGAGAAGATCATCGACCCCAAGCCCGGCGGCCGAGTCGACCGCGCCTATGCCGACGCCCACGGCCTGGAATTCACCCAGCGCGCCAGCGACCTGCTGCCGCTGGCGGACCACGAGCTGGCCATCGCCGCCGCGCGGACGACGGACGAGCCGTTCTGAGTTTATAAGGCCCAGATGACCGCTCCCCTCCCCCAGCTGATCCTGCTCCCCGGCCTGCTCAACGACGCCGAGCTGTGGCGGGACCAGATCAGCGGCCTGGCCGACGTCGCCAACATCTGGGTCCCGGACCTCGCCCCCTACGCCACCCTGCGCGAGATGGCCGACAGCGTGCTGGCCAAGGCCGAGCCGACCTTCGCCCTGGCCGGGTTCTCGATGGGCGGCTACGTGGCCCAGGAGATCGCGCGGATCGCGCCGGAGCGGATCGAGCGCCTGGCCCTGCTGGACACCTCGATCCGCGTCGACACCCCCGAGCGCGCCGCCCAGCGCAAGGCGCTGAACAAGGCCGCCGCCAAGGGCCAGACCTTCATCGGCATCGGCCAGGCGATCATGAAGTCCTATGTCGACGCCTCGCGCCTGGACGACACCGACCTGACCGGCCGCATCGTCGACATGACCCAGCGCCTGGGCCGCGAGGTGTTCCTGCGCCAGAACAGCCTGGAGCGCGAGGACGGCGAGGCGGCGTTGCGGGCCCTGCGGGTCCCGCTGGTCATCATCGTCGGCGAGAACGACCAGATCACCCCCGCCCCCGGCCACCACGAGATGGCCAAGGCGATCGGCTGCTCGCACCTGCTGGTCATTCCCAAGACCGGCCACATGACGCCCATGGAAGCGCCGGGGCCCGTCAACGGCGCCCTCCGCCACTGGCTCGCCCGCCCGGCCGGCAAGCGCTGAGCCAAACAAAAACCTCCCCAGGTCAACCCGGGGAGGTCTTGTCAGGCCTGGTGTCTACCCCGCCTTAGAAGTTGAAGCGCACCCCGCCGACATAGCGGCGCCCGAACTTCTCGTACTCGATCGGATAGCGCGACTGGTCGCCGTAGCGGCGAGCGCCCTGGTTGGTCAGGTTGCTGGCGTCGAAGAACACTTCCAGGTGCTTGTTGACCTGGTAGCGGGCCGAGAAGTCCATCTCTTCGTCGCTATCCCAGAAGATGTCGCCGTTGTCGGTCGGATAGGTCCCGCCGTTGACGACGCGATAGGCGCCGACCGACTGGCCCCACGGCGTGCGGTATTGGTAGGCCAGACGCAGGGTCAGGCCGTACTTCTCGTAGATGGCCTGGACGTTGTAGACGGCGTCCGAGGTGCCCAGCACCGAGATCGAGCGCGACGGCACGCCGCCGGCCGCCGGCAGGGTCACCTTCGACGAGGTCCAGGTGCCCGACAGACGGGTGCCGAAACCGCCCAGCCAATCGGGCAGGTTGTTGTTCTCGACGAAGGTCTTGGCGGTGCCGCTGAAGAACAGCTCGATGCCCTCCAGGTGGCCTTCGCCCGCGTTGTCGATGCCGGTGAAGGCATAGCCCGAGCGGTCGACGCCGTTGGTGTTCAGCGAGCTGTCGCCGAACGTGCGCGAGGTCTGGACCAGCACGTCCTTCAGGTCCTTGTAGAACACGCCCGCCGACACGAAGGTCTCGTGGCCGGCGTACCATTCCAGATAGGTGTCGAGGCCGATCTGGCGCTCGGGCTTGGCGTTGGGATTGCCGCCCGAGATCGTCTGGTTGCTGTCGCTGAAGGTGAAGTTCGGACGCAGGTCGTCGAAGTCGGCGCGCGAGGCCGAGGTGGTGACGCCGACCCGCAGCTTCAGGTCTTCCTGCAGGTTCCAGTTCAGATGGGCGCTGGGATAGAACAGCGTGTCGTCGCTCTTGGTCTTGACCAGGCGAACGCCGGCCGGCGTCGTCCCCGAGGCCGGGAACGCCACATAGGCCTGGCCTTCGTTCTGGATGTGCTCGACGCGGACGCCGTAGACCACGTTGCCCCAGTCGAAGCGGGTCGTGCCCATGGCGTAGCCGGCGGTGATCGTCTCGCCCACGCGCCAGTAGTTGGCGGTCGTGTCGGTCTTGGTCGCCGTACCGGCGGTGACCAGGCCCTTCATGTAGTTGGTCGTGAAGTCCTTGTCGGTGTAGCGGAAGGTGTAGTTCAGGTTCTGGCTGCCGAGGTAGCCGATGTTGGTCGTGAACTGAGCCCAGGTCGGCGCGCTGGCGCCCGAGAAGGCCTGGCTGAAGGCGCTTTCGCGCGACTTCTTGATGCGGTCGGTCCACAGGCCGCCGAACTCGAACTTGGTCTCATGGCCGCCCAGCTCGGCTTCGTAGTCGAAGTCGGCCTTGGCGGTCAGGGCGTTGGTGAAGTCACCGCCCTTGAGGTTGCCGGCGCTGGTCAGCGGGAACTGGAAGTCCTCGATATTGGTCACCTGGGCGCCGCGGGTGCGGGCGCCGGTCACGCCGCCGGTCTGGAAGAGCTTGACCGTGTTCACGTCGCCGTTGCGGAAGTCGTACTCGACGGTCGGGCGCAGCAGGAAGCTGGACGGGCTCTGGAAGGCGAACGTCACCGGGGTGTCGCGGCCGTCCTGGGTGTAGGTGTAGTTCAGGCGCCACGAGGCGCTGAGTTTGTTCCAGCGATGCTCGCCGCCGATCGTGTTGGTCGACATCGCTTCCTTGGTGTTGCGATAGTCGATGCGGGCGTTGATGCGCGCGCCATAGGTCGTGCCGAAGGTCGGGTCGGTGGCGTTGATATAGGCGTTGCTGGTGTAGCTGTTGCCCGCCGCGTCCGTGCCCTGGTCCAGGCGGAAGATGAAGTTATCGCGCAGCTCGTCGTCGTTGTAGTAGGTGTTGATCGTGCTGGCGAAGATCGAGTTGTTCTCGTCGAACTTGTAGTCCAGCCGGATCGACGCCGACATGTTCTTGCGGGTCAGGCGATAGTGCTTGTTCTCGTGCTCGCGGGCGAAGTGCTTGTCCGGGGCGACGGTGTTGCTGAGATAGGGATCGGTTTCCCAGTTGTCGGTCGCCATCTCGCGCGAATAGTACGAGCCTTGGGCCACGATGCCGAACTTGTCGCCGAACACGTTCGAATAGACGAGGTTGCTGTCGATCTCGTCGCCGCCGCCCAACTTGACGCGGCCCCAGCCCAGCTTGCCGTTCAGGCGCTGGCCCTTGTAGTCGAAGGCGCGGCGGGTGCGGATGTCGACGTTACCGGCGACCGTGTCGCCCGGCATCGACGGAACGACGGCCTTCTGGACCGTGATCTGGCTGGCGATCGCCGACGGGATGTTGTCGAAGCGGCTGGCGCGGCCTTCCGGGCTGACGACGCTGAGGCCGTCGAACGACAGGGTCGTCCAGTAGACCGGCGCGCCGCGCAGGTTGACGTAGCGGGCCTGGCCCTGGTCGCGCTCGACGGCGACACCCGGCAGGCGGCCGATGGCGAAGGCGATGTTCTGGTCCGGCAGGGCGCCGACGGCGTCGGCCGACAGCACGCTGACCAGCGAGTCCGAGTTCCGCTGGATCTCCAGCGCCACGGCCTGGCTCTCGGCCATCGGGCGACGGCCCGTGATGACGATGTCGCTGACGGTGGTGTCGGCCGTCTCGTCGGCCTTGGCCACCTCGTCGGCGTAAGCCGCGCCGGCCACCGTGGCCAGCATGAGCGAAAGGATGCTTACGCGACGCAGAAGCGCCGCTTGGGTGCGGATGGTCATGAATATCCCCCTGTGCGTCGCGGCTGTCGCGCGACTGTCGAGCAGTGGGGGGAGCCCTTAACGGCGGGGCGTATCCTTTCGGCGACGAAATAATGACGCCTTAATGACGACACAGTTTGACACGTTTCAGCCTTAGTTCGACACACAAGAAAGGCGACGCCCTCGCGGACGCCGCCTGAAGCTGCTCCCCCGCGATGCGGGGGAGGATCTATCCAAACCCTAGAAGCTCAGCTGCACCCCGGTCCGGAACGTGCGGCCATAGCGCTCGTTCTCGCCCAGGTGATGCGGTTGGCCGACGAAGGTGCGCCACGGTTCGTCGTTCAGGTTCGCGCCTTCCAGGAACACCGTGGCGCTGCGGGCCTTGTTCCCGAACGCGTAGGCGATGCGGGCGTCGACCTGGCCGTGCTTGTCCCAATAGACGTCCGAGCTGGCGTCCGCGCCCAGGGTGTAGAGGAACTTGCTGCGGTAGGAGTAGGCCACGCGGGCCGTCAGGCCGTGCTTTTCGTAGAACAGCTGGGCGGTGCCGACGGCCTTGGACTGCTGGACCAGCGGCAGGGCCTCCTGGCGGCCCGGGACGCCCTTGATCGACGAGTCGATGAGCGCCAGGTTCGCGCCGATGCCGAAGCCGTCCAGCGCGCCGGGCAGGAAGCTCAGCTGCGATTGGACGTTCAGTTCCAGGCCGGCGACATAGGCCTTGGTGGCGTTCAGCGGCAGCGACACCGCCGCGCCCGTGACGGCGACGCCGCCATAGGTCCCGTTCTGGTTCAGCAAGGTGCGGGTGAAGATCGGGTCCTGGATGTCCTTGACGAACAGCGAGGCCGACACGACGCCCTGGCCCGGCAGGTAGTACTCGAAGCCGGCGTCGACATTGGTCGAGGTCAGCGGCTTCAGGTCCGGATTGCCGGTCGTCACGGTGTTGGCCGTGGCGTCGACCGTGATGGCCGGAGCCAGCTGGACATAGTCCGGACGGCCGATCGCCGTGGTCGCCGCGGCGCGCAGGACCAGGCGGTCATTGACGTCCATCTTGGCGTTCAGGCTCGGGAACCAGTTGGTGTAGCTGTTGCCGCCCGTGGTGTCGGGACCGCGCAGCGAGGTGACGTTGTTGAACGTCTTGGCGGTGTAGTCGCCGTCGGTGTGCTCGACGCGCACGCCCGGGACCAGGGTGACGCGGCCCAGCTTCAGCGTGGCCATGGCGTAGCCGGCCGAGATCTTTTCCGAGACGCTGTAGTCGCTGAGCAGGTCGGTGCTGAGCGACTTGGCGGCGTTCAGCTTCAGGGTCGTCGGGTTGGCGGTGACGTAGGCCTGGGCCGCCGTGTAGTCGACCTTGGGTCCGAAGGCGTAGCGGCCGTCATAGGTCGAGGCCAGCGACGGCGGGTTCAGGGCGGCCAGGGTGAAGGCCAGCGAACCCGGATCATAGGTCGAGTAGGTGCGGTCGTTGGTCTTGTCGCGATCGGTGAACTTGGCGCCGAACTTCAGCGCGCTGCCCTCGCCCACGCCGTCCAGCGGCAGGGTGTAGTCGGCGCGGGCCTGCTTCAGGGTCTCGACGGCCTCGCGGCGGTCGTAGTTGACGCTCTTGAACACGTACTGGCTCGGATCGAAGGCGCTGGCGCCCGGGGTCACCTGGAACAGCACGTCCGAGGTGTCGTAGGTCCCGGTCATGGTCTTGCCGGTGGCGAACTGGAATTCGCTGCGCAGCGGGTCGGTCTTCTCGGCGCGGCTGTAGGCGGCGTCGATCGAGAGCTTGCCGGTCCCGACGTTGAACTTGCCGCCGGTCGAGACGGTCTTGGTGTTGTCGTTCTCGTCGCGGCGACGGACGTAGCGGGTGCCCGTGGCCTTGGTGAACGCGCCCGAGGTGGCGTTGGCCGGGGTGATGGTGCCGGCGATCGGCAGGCGGAAGCGGTCGCGGGTCTCGTGGTCGGTGAACTTCGAGTACTGGGTGCGCAGATACAGCTGCACGTCGTCGTTCGGACGCCAGTCGAAATTGCCCACCACGCCGGTGCGCTCGCGGGTCAGGTTGTAGTCGCGCTGGTCGAAGTCGGCCGGGATGTCGAAGCCGCCTGCCGTGGTCCACGAGGCGCCGGCCACGTTCTGCGACTCGACCGGACGCTTGGAATAGTTGGCCGAGATCACCGCGCCGAACGACTTGTCCGCGCCGAAGGTGCCGCCCAGGGTCAGGTCGCCCTCGTAGGGGTTCTTGTCGTTCAGGTCGAACTGGCCGTAGGCGGCGCGGGCGCTGCCGAACGTGCCGTGGCGATCGAAGGCCGACAGGGTGACGATGTCGACCTGGCCGGCGATGGCGGCGGCGTCGAGGTCGGGCGTCAGGCTCTTGATCACCGTGACCGCGCCGATCAGCGACGAGGGGATGTCGTCCAGCTTGACCTGGCGGTTGTCGGGTTCGGGCGCGGCGGCCGTCTGGCCGTTGACCGTGACGTTGGCGTAGCGCGGATCCACGCCGCGGATGATCACGTAGCGGCCTTCGCCCTGGTCGTTAGCGACCGTGACGCCCGGCAGGCGGTGCACGGCCTCGGCCACGTTCTGGTCAGGCAGCTTGCCCACGTCGTTGGCGTAGAGGGCCTCGACGAAGTTGTTGGCGACCTTCTTGGTCTGCAGGGCGCGGCGCTCGGCGGCGCGCTGGCCGGTGACGACGACCGCGGCGACGGCGTCCGGCGGGGTCAGGGTGACCTCGACCTCGGCGGTCGTGGCGTCGGACAGGGCCACCGGCGTGGTCGAGGCGCCGTAGCCGACATAGTTCACGCGCACTTCAGAGGCGCCGGCCGGCAGGCCGGTCAGCGAGAAGCGGCCGTCCGGACCGGCGGTGGCGCTGCGGCCGCCCACGGACACCGAGGCGCCCGGCAGCGGCAGGCCGCCGGCGTCGACGACGCGGCCGCTGATGTCGGCGGCCAGGGCCGGACCGGCCACGGCCATGGTGACGAGCGCCATCGCGCTCACGCGGCGCAGGAGCGCCGACTTGCTGATGCTGTTCATGAGAGACCCCCGAACTCTGCGCCGCGCCCATGCGCGGTCTGGTTCAGGGTCGGCAGGTAGTCCCGGCGCATGGCGCGCAGGCGACGGTCTCACGACGTTACGGTATAGCTTTCAGGGCGAGATTGCGGCCGAGATTTCAGCACTGAAACACGAAATCAGGCCGCGCGACCGGTGTCCTCGCCGCTCATGAAGCCCATCAGAGCGTCGATGCGCTTGACCAGTTCCTGGCGTCCGGCCGAGCCCGACATGTCGGCGGCCATGCAGGTTTCCAGCGCCGCGGCGGCCTGGACCAGGCGGCTGTCCTTGACGAACTCGCCGACCCGGCGGAGCTCCACGGCCTGGGCCATGAGGGCGCGACGGGCCTGGGCCGGATCGGTGTCCAGCGCGGTGGCGGCGGATTTGACGATACGCAGGGCCTGGGACAGGCGCGCGGCGGGCGTGCCGGTGGCGTCGGCCTTGCGCTTGCGCGGACCCTTGTAGTCGGCCGAGTTGAAGCGGCGGCGGTCGGGACCGACATAGGCCACGGCCTCGATCCAGTCGCGCGGCTTCAGGGTCACCGCTTCCAGGCGGCGCTCCAGGTCCTTCAGGTTGAAGGGCTTGCGCATGAATTCGTGCACGCCGGCGTCACGTGCGCCGAAGATCGCCTCGGCGGTGGCTTCGGCGGTGCACATGATCACGGGCGCTTCGCGGCACATCAGGTCGCTGCGGCGGATCTTGCGGCAGAAGGCCAGGCCGTCGACGCCGGCCTGGTTGTGCTCGACGAAGATCAGCTGCGGATCGGTGGCGCGGGCCATGGCGTAGCCCTTCTCCGCCGACGGCGCGGCGAAGATCTGCACCCCGCCCAGCGGGCGCAGGTGTTCGGCCAGCAGGCGCGCAGTCGCGGGGTTCGGATCAACGACCATGACCCGTTGCACCTTGGCGGCGACACGCTGGATTGTGCGGACGTTCCCGTCGAACACGGAAGCGAAGCTCCTCGAAACTAGACCCTCATCCCTAGGCCCAGATTGTAAAAATCCGCTTATTATTGCGGGCGATCAACCGCGTCAGTTTGTCGTGGCGCCTACAGAGCCATAGGCACGGACAGGCCAGCCTCGAAATCCTGCAGGATGTCGATGGCTTCCTCGACATCGATGGTCAGCGGATCGCCCAGCGGGAAGCGGTAACGCCAGTAGCTGGAGATGTGCGAGATCACCCCGACCCGCTCGCCCAGCGACAGGAACATCTCGGGCGCGCGCAGCAGGAAGTCGCGGAAGGCCGTCGGGCGGCCGTTGTCGATCAGGTCCTCGAACGCGTCGTCATAGACCTTCAGCGTGCGCATGATCGCCGAGCGCTCGACCAGCACCCCGCCCTGCAGGCGGCGGCGCGAGTCGTCGACATAGCGGCCGGTCTCGGCGTCGCGGTTGCCGGTGACGACCAGGCGGCCGATCTCCTGGCCCACCGTGGTCAGCTGCGGCCACAGCTTGGTCAGCATCCACTTGTAATAGAGGAAGCCCTTCCAGCTGAAGACGCCTTCCTTGAAGCTGTCGCCTTCCATGACCAGGGTCTTGCGCAGCGGCTCCAGGCGCTCGTCCACATCGGTCGACAGCAGGGCCTCGACCAGGCGCGCGGTATAGGCGCGCCCCGCGCCGCCGGTCCCGCGATAGGCCAGCTCGATCAGCCGGGCGATCTCCATGGTCACGAAGCCCTGCATGTTCTCCAGGTCGGCGTGCGACAGGGCGAAATAGCAGTTGGCCACCAGCACGCCGTTGCGGCGCAGGTGCTCGCGCAGCAGGAACGGGTCCAGCGACGGCAGCATGTCGATCAGCCGCAGGGTCGCCAGGTCGCGGCTCATGTCGCCCGAGGCGTTGCAGGCCTCGACCACCAGGTCGGCCCAGCCGCGCTGGCCGATGAACACCGACTGGCCGCCGAGACCCAGGTCGCGGCGGTCGAACGGGATGATGATCTTGGTGGCGGTCGGCTGCGCCTCGTCGAACAGATAGATGTCGTCGTTGCGCAGGCGGTGCTTGAGCAGGATGGCGGTGTTCAGCACGCGATTGCGGAACATCGGGGCCTGGGCGTATTCCGGGCGGTGCTGGCTCTCGGCCTCGACGGCGATCAGGTTCAGCACGCGACTGGTCGACGCCGTGCGCTCCAGGGCGCGCAGGCTGCGCATCATCCGATCGGCCTTGTGGACCGGCTTCAGCTTGCGGCGACGCGCGAGTGCGGACACGGAAACCCCTTGTGTAGACAAGTCGTCATACAGCCAGGGTGGCTAACAAACGCTAACCAGAACGGTGTTCGGCGAGGGCCGCAACCGGAAGTGGGTTTGCTTCCCCACTTCCGTGCGCGGAGCATCAGGCGGCCGCGAACTCCCGATAGCTGTGCAGCGGGCGGCCCAGGATCGCGGTCAGGCGCTCGACGTCGCCGGCCTCCGGGACCATGCCGTCGCTGACATAGCGTTCGGCCATCAGGCGCATCTCATAGGCCATCCACTTGGGCATGAAGGCCGAGACGCTCTGCTCGAAGCCGCTGGGATCGTCGCCGCCATAGACGATCGGGCGGCCCAGCACGTCCGACCAGATCGCCGCCACGTCCGCGCCCGTCAGCGTGTCGGGGCCGACCAGGTTGAGGGTCTCGACCGGCAGCTTGCCCGGCGCCTGGTCTCGGCGGATCAGCTCGATGGCGGCCACCTCGGCGATGTCGCGGGCGTCAACCATGGCGATGCCCTTGGCCCCGATCGGCATCGGATAGACGCCGTGGTTCAGGACCACATCCCTGATCATCAGCTCGTTGTCGATGAAGTAGGCCGGGCGCAGGATCGTGGCGCTAAAGCCCATCTGCTGGATCATCCGCTCGGCCCCGGACTTCACCGCGAAGTGCGGCACGTTCACGAAGCGGTCGGCGTGCAGCACCGACAGGTAGACGACACGGTCGACGCCGCACTCGCGGGCGATGTTCAGGGTGACCAGCCTGGGTGAATTCGTCGCCCGCCACGGCGTTCAGCAGGAACAGGGTGCGCACGCCCTTGAAGGCGCTGCGCAGGGCGTCGATGTCGAGCAGGTCGCCCTTGGCGATCTCGACCTGGGTCGGGAAGTCGGCCTTGGCCGGGTCGCGGACCAGGACGCGGACCTTGGCGCCGCGATCGATCAGTTGCTGGACGACGTGGCGGCCGACACGGCCGGTGGCGCCGGTGACGAGGATGGTCATGGGAAGATCTCCGGGGTTGGGAGTTGTTGGACACCCGGAAAATGATCGGTCCACAGGCGGGCCAATAGTCGCTATATCTGGACACCTCGTCTCACTAGTGGAACGCATGGACCTGCTGGCCCTCGCCGACTTCAACCTGGTCGCCCGCCACGGCGGCTTCGGCCGCGCCGCCCGCGAGGCCGGCCGCCCCAAGGCCACCCTGTCGCGCCGGGTGGCAGAGCTGGAGGCTAGCCTGGACCTTCGCCTATTCGAGCGCGGGCGCACCTTGAAGCTCACCGAGGAAGGCCGCGCGCTCTATGCCCGCACCGGCGCCCTGCTGGCCGAGCTGGACGAGGCCGCCGCGGCCATCGCCTCCGGCGGCGGGACGCCACGCGGCCGCCTGCGGATCAGCGCGCCGCTGCTGTTCTCCCAGACCGCCATGGGCCGCCTCGCCGCCGAGTTCGCCCTCGCCTACCCCGAGGTGCGGCTGGAGGTGACCACCGACGACCGCGCGGTCGACATGATCGAGGAGGGCTACGACCTGGTGATCCGGGTGAACCCGAACCCCGATGCGGGCCTGATCGGCCGCATCTTCCTGCGCGACCGGCTGGTGGTCGTGGCCCGTCCGGACCTGCCGCGGCCCCAGGATGGTTCACCGATCCGGGCCGTGGTGCGGGGCGCGGGCGGTGACGCCGAGACCTGGTCCGGCATCGCCGTGGAGCCCGTGCTGCGGCTGTCGTCGCTGATGATGGTCCGCGATGCCGTGCGGGCCGGCGTCGGCGTCGCGCGCCTGCCGATCTCGCTGGTCAGCCGCGACCTGGACGAAGGCCGCCTGGTGTCCTGGGGCGAGGTCGCCGGACCGGAGATCACGCTCTGGGCGCTCTACCCGTCGCGGCGGCTGCTCAGCGCCCGCGTGTCGGCGTTCCTGGAGCACCTGAAGACGGCCTTCCCCACCGGCGCGCCGGACGAACTGGCCCGCTATATCGAGGCCTAGCTCGCCACCTTCAGCGCCCTGGCCGTCGAGGCCGGACGGCTCAGCGACGCGACCGTAGCCAACAACCCTGCCGGCTGGATCGGCTTGGGATGGGCGTCGTCGAAGCCTTGGGCCAGCAGGCGCTCTGCGTCGCCGACCATGGCGTCGGCGGTCAGGGCCACGACCGGCAAGTCGACCCGGCCGCCCTCGCCCGAGCGGATGCGACGCACTGCCTCGACGCCGTCCATGACCGGCATGTGGACGTCCATCAGCACGACGTCGAAATCCTCGACCCGCAGGCGGGCCAGAGCGGTGTAGCCGTCGGCCTCGGTGGCGACGCAGACCCCGACCGCCTCCAGGATCGCGCGCGCCACCATCTGGTTGACCGCGTTGTCGTCCACGACCAGCACCCGCACGCCCGCCAGGTCCAGCGCGGCGTCGGTCCCGACGATGTCGTCCAGGGCGATCGCGGCCGGCAGGGCCAGGCGCACGGCGAAGCTGGAGCCTTGGCCCAGCGTGCTCACCACCCCGATCTCGCCGCCCATCATCTGGGCCAGCTGCCGGCAGATGGCCAGGCCCAGGCCGGTGCCGCCGAAGCGGCGGGCCGTCGAGCGATCCCCCTGCGCGAACGGCGTGAACAGGCGGCCGATCTGCTCGTCGCTCATGCCCAGGCCCGTGTCGGCGACGGTCAGCACGATGCCGTCCTCGGCCGGACCGACGCGCACCAGCACATGGCCAGTCTCGGTGAACTTCAGGGCGTTGGAGACCAGGTTCATCAGCACCTGGCGCACTCTCGCCGCATCGCCTGACAGCCAGGCCGGCGTCTCGGGATCGACCTCCAAGGTCAGGTCCAGGCCCTTCAGCCGCGCGGTCTCGCTCCAGACCAGGCGGATCTGGGCGGCCAGCTTGCGGATGTCGAACGGCGCGACCTCCAGCTCCAGCTTGCCGGCCTCGATCTTCGACAGGTCCAGCACGTCGTTGAGGATGGTCATCAGGCCGTGGCCCGACTGCTCGATCATCTCCAGATATTCGGACTGGCGCTTGTCCAGGTCGGTGCCGCGCAGGGCGTGGGCCAGGCCCAGGACGCCGTTCATCGGCGTGCGCAGCTCGTGGCTCATCATCGCCAGGAAGGCCGACTTGGCGCGGCTGGCCTCCAGGGCCTCGGCCTCGGCCTTCTCCAGCGCCTTGGCCGAGCCGCGCATCAGGCGCACGGCGTCGACCGCGTAGCCCAGCAGGCCGGCCATGGTCACCAGCACCACCGCCTTGTCCCAGACGCTGAACCGCGGCGCCAGCACCGCCACCAGGATCAGGGAGATGAACGGGCCCGGCAGGATGGCCAGCATCGCCGTCCAGCTGACGGTGGCGTATTTCAGCCCTTCGACCACCAGGCCGAACAGCATGATGACGGCCGCGAACTTCATCGACATCGGGCCGTGCACGGCGCTCCAGCCGGCCATGACCGACCAGGCGATGGTGAAGGACGCGGGCGGCCCTATGCGCAGCAGCAGGTTGGTGCGGCCGTTCTCGCGCGGCTTGAAGGTGAACTGCAGATAGACCAGCCACCCCTCGAGCACGAGGTTGACCGCGGCCCACAGCGAAGCCGGACCCGCGCCGAAGTGGAAAGCCAGCAGGCCGCCCACCAGGGTCGTGACGGTCAGGCGGGCGACGCGGCTGCGTCGGCTCATCACCAGGGATGAGCCTTCGAGTCCGTCATCCAGGAAGTCCCGCAGCCCCACGCCGCAATCCCTTCACGGTGATTCTCGCGGTGGAGCTTCGCGGAACAAGGTTCACAAGCATTTACCGTGCGACCGGTTGTCGCACCATTTTTAGGCGCCGCGTCCCCACCGTGGGTTGCGGCGCCTAAAAGGTCTCGGCGCTTAGCCCTGGAAGGGGTCGCGCATGAGGATGGTGTCGTCGCGCTCGGGGCTCGTGGAGAGCAGGGCCACCGGGGCGCCGATCAGCTCCTCGACGCGGCGCACATACTTGATGGCGTTGGCGTTGAGGTCCTTGAACGAGCGGGCGCCGGCGGTGCTTTCGGTCCAGCCGGCGATCTCTTCGTAGACCGGCGTGGCGGCGGCCTGGTCGCGCAGGCCGGCCGGCAGGTAGTCGACGACCTTGTCGCCGATCTTGTAGCCGACGCAGATCTTCAGGGTCTCCAGGCCGTCCAGCACGTCCAGCTTGGTCAGGGCCACGCCGTGGATGCCGTTGATGGCCACCGACTGGCGCACCAGCACCGAGTCGAACCAGCCGCAGCGGCGGGCGCGGCCGGTGTTGACGCCAACCTCGCGGCCGACGGTCGACAGGTGCTTGCCGACGTCGTCGAACAGCTCGGCCGGGAACGGGCCCTCGCCCACGCGGGTGGTGTAGGCCTTGACGATGCCCAGCACGAAGCCGGTCGCCGACGGGCCCATGCCCGAACCGGCCGAAGCCTGGCCAGCGGCGGTGTTGGACGAGGTCACGAACGGATAGGTGCCGTGGTCGACGTCCAGCAGCGAGCCTTGCGCGCCTTCGAACAGGATGCGCTTGCCGGCCTTGTGGGCCTGGTCCAGCACCCGCCACGCCGGCTGGGCGTAGGGCAGGATGCGCGGGGCCAGTTCCATCAGGGCGTCGAACAGCTCTTGAGCGTTCGCCTCCGGCAGATTCAGGCCGCGACGCAGGGCGCCGTGGTGGCTGAGCAGGCGCTCGATCTTCGGCTTCAGGGCTTCCGGATCGGCCAGGTCGGCGACGCGGATGGCGCGACGGCCGACCTTGTCCTCGTAGGCCGGGCCGATGCCGCGGCCGGTGGTGCCGATCTTCTGGGTCGAGGCGGCTTCGCGGGCCTGGTCCAGGTCGCGGTGCAGCGGCAGGATCAGGCAGGCGTTGTCGGCCAGGATCAGCAGCTCGGGGGTGATGTTGACGCCCTGGTCAGCGATCTTGTCGATCTCGCCCAGCAGGTGCCACGGGTCGACCACGACGCCGTTGCCGATCACCGACAGCTTGCCCTGCACGACGCCCGAGGGCAGCAGGGCCAGCTTGTAGACCTTGCCGTCCACCACCAGCGTGTGGCCGGCGTTGTGGCCGCCCTGGAAGCGCACGACGACATCGGCTCGGTTGCTGAGCCAGTCGACGATCTTGCCCTTGCCTTCATCGCCCCACTGGGCGCCGACGACGGTCACATTGGCCATGGTAGAGATATGCCTTGTCACCTGCCCGGTGACGTCCAGCGGCCCTTCGACAGGACTCGGCCGCAGACGTTTATTCAGTTTTGGGCGGCGACACGCGAACCGTCAAATCGGCTCAGCGCGAAGTCAGAAGGCGTAAACCAGCCGGACCCCCGCGTCGTCAAGCCCCTGGTTCTTCCCTTGGTGGAAGATCTGGCCGTTCGACAGGTGGGTGTAGCTGAACTCGACCGACACCTTGTCGTTGACCTGGTAGCCCAGGGCCAGCTCCGGCTCGAACAGCACCTTCGAGCCGAAATCGATGCGGTGATAATAGAGATAGGTGCGGCGATCGATCTCGGCTTGGCTGAGACCCGGCGCATTGGCGGGCGGCAGGCCGGCCTTGCCGTCGGTATAGGCCAGGCCCATGCCCGGGCGGAAATAGAAGCCGCCGGGCTTGCCCAGCTCTATCTTCCAGTCGAAGCCCGCGGCCACGAAGTTCGAGGTGTTCTTGGTGTTGATCGACACCATGGTGTGGACCTGCGGCTTGCCCAGCCAGGTCAGGTTTTCCAGCTTGTTGGTGCGATAGCCGATGTGGATGTCGGCCCCGTCCTCACGACCGGCGGCGCCCAGGCCGACCAGGTTACCGATGAAGGTCACGTCGTGCTTGTAGACCCCGACGAAGGCCTCTCCGGCCATGGCGGGAGCGGCGGCGAACCCCAGCGCGGCGGCAGCCGCGACGGCGAACATGGCGGTCTTCATCGAGTCGTCCTGAACAGATTGCCCGCAGCTCTTATCGCCCGAACGGGGCGGGCCGCAAAGGGTTTCCCAGGGTCACCCCTGGAACAGGGGCGCCGGCTTTGGACGCAGCGCTTCAAAAGCGTCGCCGCACGGCCTAAACCCTGGGCATGACCATCGCACTCGCCGACATCCAAGCCGCCGCCGGACGCCTGAAGGGCCTGGCCGTCGAGACGCCGCTGATCGAGAGCCCCGCGCTGAACGAGCGCCTGGGCGGGCGGATCTTCCTCAAGCCCGAGACCCTGCAGCGGGCCGGGGCCTTCAAGTTCCGGGGGGCCTATAACCGCCTCAGCCAGCTCAGCGACGCCGAAAAGGCGCGCGGCGTCGTGGCCTTCTCGTCGGGCAACCACGCCCAGGGCGTGGCGCTGGCGGCCAAGCTGCTGGAGATCCCGGCCCTGATCGTCATGCCGTCGGACTCGCCGGCCGTGAAGGTCGCGGGGACCAAGGGCTTCGGGGCCGAAATCCGCTTCTACGACCGCTTCACCGAGGACCGCGTCGCCATCGCCGACCAGATCGCCGCCGAGCGCGGCTGCACGGTCGTGCCGTCCTATGACGATCCGCACATCATCGCGGGCCAAGGCACGCTGGGGATCGAGATCGTCGAGCAGGCGCGGGCGCTGGGCGTGGAGCTCGATCGCGTGCTGTCGCCGGTCGGCGGCGGCGGGCTGATCGCCGGGACGTCCACCGCCGTGAAAGGCCTCTCTCCGTCCACGGAAGTCTGGGGCGCCGAGCCCGCCGGCTTCGACGAGACCCGCCGGTCGCTGGAGAGCGGCGCCCGCGAGACCATCGACAAGGACGCCCGCTCGATCTGCGACGCCCTGCTGACGCCGGTGCCGGGGGAGCTGACCTGGCCGATCAATCAGCGGAACCTGTCGGGGATCGTGGCGGTGACCGACGCCGAGGTGGCCGAGGCGATGCGGTATGCGTTCTCCACGCTGAAGCTGGTGGTGGAGCCGGGTGGGTGCGTGGCGCTGACGGCGGCGCTGACCGGGAAGATCGACCTGAAGGGCAAGACGGCGGCGATCGTGCTGTCGGGTGGGAATGTGGATCCGGGGTTGTTCGCGCAGGTGCTGCGGGGCGAACTCTAAGCAACAAAAAGCTTGTCATCCCGGAAGCCTCGCAGAGGCTGTCCGGGACCCAGGGGTCGGCGCATAGCGGTTGCCCCTGGGTCCCGGCTCTTCGCTTCGCTACGGCCGGGATGACAAGAAGAGGATTGGGGACGACATGAACTTTCCAAGCGCAGCACACCTCCCCCAGACCCCCCTCCTCGTCGTCGACCGCGAGGCCCTCACCCGCAACCTCGCCCGCATGCAGGCCCTCTGCGACGCCGCCGGCGTGCGCCTGCGCGCCCACGGCAAGACCCACAAGTGCTCGACGCTGGGCCACCTGATCATCGAAGGCGGCGCCGTCGGCCTGTGCTGCCAGACCGTCGGCGAGGCCGAGGCCTATGTGGCCGGCGGGATCAAGGACGTCCTGGTCACCGCCCCCGTCCCGCCCTGGGGCCCGGCCCGCCTCGCTGCCCTCGCCCGCACCGGCGCGACCATCGGCGCGGTCGCCGATGACGAGGGCCAGATCGACCGCCTGTCCGACGCCGCCGTCGCGGCCGGGGTGATGCTGGACCTCGTCGTCGACCTCGACCTCGGCACCCACCGCGCCGGCTGTTATCCGCAGGACGCCCTGCGGCTGGCCCGCGCCGCCGACGCCTCGCCGGGCCTGCGCTTTGCCGGCGTACAGGCCTATCTCGGCCACCTGCAGCACATGGACGACGTTGCCCTGCGCAAGACCGCCGACGAGGCCGCCTTCGCCACGCTGAAGGCCCTGGTCGCCGAGCTGACCGCCGCCGGCCTGCCCCCGCCAGTGGTGACGGGCGGCGGCACCGGCACCCACGCCTTCGACCTGGCCTCGGGGGTCTATACCGAGCTGCAAGCCGGCTCCTACGCGGTCATGGACGTCGAGTACGACGCCTGCGGCGGACCCGACGGCGACTGGGGCTTCGAACCCTCGCTGTTCATCGCCGCCACCGTCGTCTCGGCCAACCACAAGAGCCACGTCACCTGCGACGCCGGCTTCAAGGCCGTGTCGATGGACGGCCCGCCGGCCCGCGTCGTCGCCGGCGCCGCGCCGGGCTCGCTGTGGCGGCCGATGGGCGACGAGCACGGCATGATCGCCCACCCGGCCCTGATCGACGTGCTGAAGGCCGGCGGCCGCGATCCCCTGGGCTTCGACAAGGCCGTGGCCGCCGCCGACGCCGATCCCGAACGCGTCGCGCCGCTCGACGCCCCCCGCGTCGGCGACCTCGTCTGGCTGCAGCCCGGCCACTGCGATCCGACCATCAATCTCTACGACGCCCTGCACGTCTGGGACGGCGAAAAGCTGGAGCGTTGGGCGGTGGACGGCCGCCGGGTCTCCCTCTAGGGTCCGCGCCAAGATTTCCCCCAAAGAGGGTTCCGGATGAAACGCCTGCTGCTCGCCACCGCCCTGATCGCCGCGCCCATGCTCGCGCACGCGGCCGACGCGCCCAAGATCGACCCCGCCAAGCTGTCGGCCCATATCAAGGTGCTGTCGTCCGACGAGTTCGAGGGCCGCGGCCCCGCCACCGAGGGCGAGAAGAAGGCCGTCGGCTACATTGTCGACCAGATGAAGGCCATCGGCCTCACCCCCGCCGGCGACCTGCAGAAGGACGGCAAGCGCGCCTGGACCCAGAACGTGCCGCTGGCCCGCTTCGAGATGGCCGGCCCGGTCGCCGCCAGCGTCACCGTCGGCGGCGCCAAGCAGGCCCTGGCCCAGGGCGACGACGTCGCCATCCGCGCGGCCATGACCAATGTCGACAGCGTCTCGATCAAGGACGCCCCGCTGGTCTTCGTCGGCTATGGCGTGAAAGCGCCGGAGCGTAACTGGGACGACTTCAAGGGCATGGACCTGAAGGGCAAGATCCTGGTCGTGCTGATCAACGATCCGGACTTCGAGACCGGCGCCGGTGACTTCGGCGGCAAGGCCATGACCTATTACGGCCGCTGGACCTACAAGTACGAGGAAGCCGCTCGCCAGGGCGCGGCCGGCATCCTGATCGTGCACGAGACGGCGCCCGCCTCGTACGGCTGGAACACGGTCAAGAACTCCAACACCAACGTGATGTTCGACATCGTCCGCAAGGAGCCGGGCAAGTCGCACCCGTCAATGGAGGCCTGGATCCAGCGCGACGTCGCCGCCGACCTCTTCAAGAAGTCGGGCCTGGATTTCGACGCCCTGAAGAAGCAGGCCCAGACCCGCGACTTCAAGCCGGTGGTGCTGAAGGGCGCGACCTTCTCGGCCGACTTCAAGGTCAAGCACGAGGTCATTACCTCGCACAACGTCGCCGGCCGCATCGTCGGGACCAAGTTCCCGAACGAGACCATCATCTATAGCGGCCACTGGGACCACCTGGGCGTCGGCGCGCCTGACGCCAAGGGCGACAAGATCTACAACGGCGCCATCGACAACGCCGACGGCATCGCCGCCATCCTGGAACTGGCCCGCGCCTTCAAGAGCCAGCCCGCGCCGCAGCGTTCGGTGCTGTTCCTGGCCGTGACCGCCGAGGAGAAGGGCCTGCTGGGCTCGGAATACTACAGCGCCAATCCGCTGTTCCCGCTGGCCACCACGGTCGGCGACATCAATATCGACGCCCTGTCGGCCGCCGGTCCGGCCAAGGACATCGGCACCTCGGGCGACGGCAAGGTCGACCTGCAGGACATGCTGGTCGCCAAGGCCAAGCTGCACGGCCGCTACTTCACGCCGGACCCGGTGCCGCAGGCCGGTCACTTCTACCGCTCGGACCACTTCCCGTTCGCCAAGCGCGGCGTGCCGTCCATCTCGATCGGCTCGGGCAACGACCTCTACAAGGGCGGCAAGGAAGCCGGCGAGAAGGCCGAGGCCGACTACACCGACAAGCGCTACCACCAGCCGGCGGACGAATGGTCGGCCGACTGGGACCTGTCGGGCCAGGCCATGGACCTGGGCCTCGTCTACGAGATCGGCCACGACCTGGCCAACTCGCGGGTGTGGCCGCAGTGGCAGGCGGGCTCGGAGTTCAAGGCCCTGCGCGACAAGACAGCTGCGCAGCGGAAGTAACCTAGACACCGCTCATCCCCGCGAAAGCGGGGACCCATTCTGAATCGCCGCTTGGGTCCCCACTTTCGTGGGGATGAGCGGGAGTTTGTGTATGACCGCCTCCGTCTTCGACCTCTTCAAACTCGGCGTCGGCCCGTCGAGCAGCCACACCATGGGGCCGATGAGCGCCGCGGTGCTGTTCATCGGCCGGCTGCGCGACGCCGGCCAACTGCCGAACGTCCACCGGGTCGAGGTCCGGCTCTATGCCTCCCTGGCCCTCACCGGACGCGGCCACGCCACCGACCGCGCGGTGATCCTGGGCCTGATGGGCTTCGTGCCCGCCACGCTCGATCCCGACGCCGGCGAGCGCGCCCTGCTGGAGACCCAGGCGACCCAATCCCTGAACCTGGGCGGCGACCACGCCATCGGCTTCGACGAGGCTCGCGACATCGTCTGGCTGGGCCACGAGCGCCTGCCGCAGCATCCGAACGGCCTGACCTTCACCGCCTTCGACAAGGCCGGCGAGACCCTGGCCGAACGCACCTACTTCTCGATCGGCGGCGGCTTCGTCCGCGACGAGTTCGAGATGGGCAGCAACGCCCCGCCCGAAGACGGCCCGGCCATACCCTTCCCGTTCGAGAGCAGCGCCGACCTGCTGGACCGCGCCGAGCAGGCGGGCCTGACGATCGCCGAAGTGATGGCCGCCAACGAGCGCGCCCGCATGGACGAGACCGCGATGAACGCCGGCCTCGACCGCATCTTCGAGGCCATGGAGGCCTGCATCGATCGCGGCATGCGCCAGGACGGCGTCCTGCCCGGCGGCCTCAGCGTCAAGCGCCGCGCCCGCCAAATCCACCAGACCATCCTGGGCCGGATGGAACGCCAGATGAGCGACCCGCTGGCGGCCATGGACTTCGTCAACCTGTGGGCCATGGCGGTCAACGAGGAGAACGCCGCCGGCGGCCGCGTCGTCACCGCCCCGACCAACGGCGCGGCGGGGCTGGTCCCGGCCGTGCTGCGGTTCTTCGTGCGGTTCCACAAGGGTACGCCCGAGCAGATCCGGATCTTCCTGCTGACCGCCGCCGCGATCGGCGCGCTCTACAAGCGCAACGCTTCGATCAGCGGCGCCGAGGTCGGCTGTCAAGGCGAGGTCGGCGTGGCCTGCTCGATGGCCGCCGCCGGTCTGGCCGCCGCCCTGGGCGGCACCAACGCCCAGATCGAGAACGCCGCCGAGATCGGCATGGAGCACAATCTGGGCCTCACCTGTGACCCGATCGGCGGCCTGGTGCAGATCCCCTGCATCGAACGCAACGCCATGGGCGCCATCAAGGCCATCGACGCGGCAAGGCTGGCGCTGCTGGGGGATGGGCAGCATTCGGTCAGCCTCGACAAGGTCATCGCCACGATGAAGCGCACCGGCGAGGACATGAACGAGATCTACAAGGAGACCTCGATGGGCGGTCTGGCGGTGGGCCTGTCGGTCAACCGAGTGGAGTGCTGAGCCAGGCGTAACGTCCCTCTCCTCCCCCTTAATGGGGGAGGTGGCGCGGCCGCGAAGCGCGCCGTGACGGAGGGGGCTGGTCATGACTCAACAGCGCGGCGCAGGCCCCCTCCACCGCCATTCGGCGGTCCCCCTCCCCCAAGAGGGGGAGGAGAGATTCTGCACTCGACGCCTCGCCAAACCTCACCTAAGTTCACCCAGAACAGGAAGGGAACAAGCATGGCCAAGGGCGTGATCCGGACGGGTATCAGCGGCTGGACGTTCGAGCCTTGGCGCGGGACCTTCTATGGCGATGACGTCAAGCAGAAGGACGAGCTGAAATACGCCGCGTCCAAGCTGACCAGCATCGAGATCAACGGCACCTACTATTCGACCTTCAAGCCCAACAGCTGGCAGAAGTGGCGCGACGAGACGCCCGACGACTTCGTGTTCGCGGTCAAGGCCAGCCGTTTCTGCACCAACCGCAAGGTGCTGTCGGAGAACAACGACTCCCTGCAGAAATTCCTGTCCCAAGGGCTGGAGGAGCTGGGCCCGAAGCTTGGCCCCATCAACTGGCAGTTCATGGCGACCAAGAAGTTCGATCCGGCTGATTTCGAGGGTTTCCTGAAATTACTGCCGAAGGAACAGGGCGGCGTTCAGCTGCGCCACGCGCTGGAAGTCCGCAGCCCGACCTTCGCCTGCCAGGAGTTCTACGACTTGGCCGCCAAATACGGCGCGGCCATCGTCTACGCCGTCGACGACGAGGAGCCGACCTGGCCCTGCATCGACCAGCCGACGGCGGACTTCACCTATGCGCGACTGATGTCCAGCAAGCCGGACGAGCCGACCGGGATGAGTTCGGATGAGCTGGACGGGGTGGTGACGCAGGCGCGGGCCTGGGCCGAGCGCGGGGACGTGTTCGCGTACTTCATCGCCGGGGCGAAGGTGCGCAATCCGGCGGCGGCGATGGCGCTGATTGAGAAGCTGGGGGCGTAGCGCCCCCTCCGGCCCTTCGGGCCACCTCCCCCGTTTCACGGGGGAGGAGAAGCAAGTCCCTCCTGCTCCGCTTGCGGGGGAGGTGGCGCGGCGCGAATACGCGACGTGACGGAGGGGGCGCTAAGCCTTCTTCGGAAACCACGGCAGGAACCCACTCGTCCGCGCCACATACGCCTCATACCCCGGCTTGCTCTTGCGCATCCGGCCCTCGGTGGTCGGCACCCCGCTCCAGCGCGTCAGCAGCACGGTCATCAGCACCGGCCCCGGCAGGCTCCAGGCGCCGATCCCGGTCTCGGCCGCGACCAGGTACAGCCCCCACCACACGCAGGCGTCGCCGAAATAGTTCGGATGCCGGGTGTAACGCCAAAGCCCCCGGTCCATGACCTTGCCGGCATTCTCCGGATCCCCCTTGAAGCGGGTCAGCTGCCAGTCGCCGATCGTCTCGAACGCGATGCCGATCACCGCCAGCGCCGCGCCGACCATCGCCAGCGGCCCCAGCGCCCCGCCCTGCTGCCCCAACTGCACCGGCAGAGCCACCACGAACCCCAGCGCATATTGCAGCGAGAACACCAGCAGCAGCGCCGTCTTGGCGAAGCTCCACCCGCGGTGCTTCTCGGCATGGGCCAGCATCGAGACATAGCGCCGGTCGGCCCCGTGCCTGCGCCAGCGCCAGAACAGATAGCCGCCCAGCCGCGCCGCCCACAGGGTGCAGAGGCCCGTCAGCAGCAGCGCGTGCGGCGTCGGCGGGCTCTGCGCCAGGGTGCTCCAGGCCAGCAGCGCCATGCTCGGTCCCCACCAGGCGTCGATGAAGCTGACGTCCTTGATCCGCAGACTGACGGCCCACAGCAGCAGGAAGGCGACCGCCGAAACGGCGGCGTTGACGAGAAGGAGCGTGAGCAGGGGCATTCGGGGACCTTGAGCAGGGGTCGCGAAGATACGGGGCGGCGGCGAAAGGGTTTCAGGTCCCCACAACGAAACTGACCGTGGTGGTGGTCGAGCCGCCGATGTTCAGGGTCTGGACGGTTCGGGCGCCCTCGACCTGGTAGTCCTCGGCCCTTCCCGAGGTCTGTTTCCACGCGTCCAGCAGCATCCGCACGCCGGTGGCCCCGACCGGGTGGCCGGTCCCGATCAGCCCGCCGGACGGGTTGATCGGCAGCTTGCCGCCGATGGCGATGTCGCCGCTCTCGACGGCCTTCCAGCTTTCGCCCGGCGCGGTCAGGCCCAGGTGGTCGATGGCCATGTATTCGGTGGCGGTGAAGCAGTCGTGGGTCTCGACCGCGTCGATCCCGGAGACGTCCGGCGCGATCCCGGCCCGGGCGCGGGCGTCGAGGATGGCGCGGCGCACCTGCGGGAAGACGTACTCAGCGTCACGCGAAGCCTCGACCTTGCGGGCGTAGCTCAGCGGCGCCGAACGGTGGCCCCAGCCCTTGATCCGCGGGATGCTGTCCAGCGCGATCCCGCGCCTGTCGGCATAGGCCTTCGCTCGCTTCTCGGACGCCAGGAACACCACGGCCGTCCCGTCGGTGACCTGGCCGCAGTCCTGCTTGCGCGTGCGGCCCTCGACCACCGGATTGGCGACGTCGTCGGCGGTGAAGGCCTCGGGCCCGAAGTTCCAACTGCGCGTCTGGGCGTTGGGATTGCGCCGGCCATTGGCGAAGTTGATCTCGGAAATCCCCATCAGGTGCCGATAGTCCAGCCCGTAGCGGCGGTCGTATTCGTCGGCGAGGTCGGAAAAGGCGCGCGGCCACAGGAAGCGGGCGTCCTGGAACTCGTGGCCGGCCCAGGCGGCGCTGCCGAGGTTCTCGGCCGCCTTCTGGCCGGGGACGTTGCGCATCTGCTCGATGCCGACGACGCAGGCCAGGTCGTAGCGGCCGGCCTCGATCTCGGCCGTCGCGGCCAGGATGGCGACGCTGCCCGAGGCGCAGGCGGCCTCGTGGCGCGCGGTCGGCAGGCCGTCAAAGGCCGGATGGACCAGGCCGAACATGCCGCCCAGCAGGCCCTGGCCCGCGAACAGCTCGGCGGCGAAGTTGCCGACATGACCGGTCTCGACCTCTTCGGGATCCAGGTCGACGGCCGCCAGCCCCTCGCCCACGGCCTCGCCGAAGGCGTAGGCCAGCTCGCGCCCCTCGCGGCTCCAGTTGGCGGCGAAGTCGCTCTGCCAACCGCCCAGCACATAGACCATGCGCCGACCTCCCAATCCTTAGTTAGTCCGATTATACAAGCGACCTGTGGCGAGTCCACGACTTTGGCGAACATTGGTTTGAACCCTGATTGACTCGCCGCGCCGAAGCGGCCCACCAAGCCGTTTGATGGTCCTCGACAAGAGCCCTGCCCCAAAAGAGACGGCTCTCGTCCGCAAGAGTTCAGCCGCCCGCGCGCTGAACCTGATCGGCGACCGCTGGACCCTACTGGTGCTGTACGCCGCCTTCATGGGCGTCAAACGCTTCGACGGCTTCGTCGAGATGACCGGCGTCGCCCGCTCGCTGCTGACCGATCGGCTCAAGCGCCTGGAGACGGCGGGGGTGCTGGAGCGCCAGCCCTATCAGGTCCGCCCGCCGCGCCACGAGTACCGGCTGACGGCCATGGGCCGCGACCTCTATGACGCCGCCCTAGCCCTGCTGGGCTGGGAGATGCGCTGGCGCTTCGATCCCGACTGCCCCTCGCACCAGATCGTCCACGAACCCTGCGGCCAGCCGCTGAAGCCCGTCCTAGTCTGCAAGGCCTGCGGCGAGGCGGTGAAGGTGCGCGACATCACCCTCTCGCCCGGCCCCGGCGCTGGCCTGGAGCCCGCCCCCCGCGCCCGCCACTCACGCCGCGCCAGCTCCGACGACGTCGGCGGCGAGGGCCTGCACCCGATGCTGGAGCGCGGCATCGAGGTCCTGGGCGACCGCTGGACCGCCCACGTCCTGGCCGCGGCCTTCTATGGCCTGCGCCGGTTCAAGGACTTCCAGGACGAACTGAAGGTCGCCAGCAACATCCTCACCGACCGCCTGGCGCGGCTGGTCGAGCGGGGGATGCTGGAGCGGGTGCTGTACCAGGAGCGTCCGGCGCGATGGGAGTATCGGCTCACCACGGAGGGACGAGACCTGTTCCCGCTGGTCGCGGCGCTGATGGCGTGGGGTGATCGGTGGCTGGCAGGGAGTGAGGGAAGTCCGGAAATTCTGACGCATGCCTGCGGGGCGCGGTTGGAGCCAGAGGTGCGGTGCGGGGCGTGTGGGGACGCGGTTACGACCGCGAACACGACCATCGCCGGGCGCTGATAGATGCTCCCCCGCGATGCGGGGGAGCTGTCGGCGAAGCCGACTGAGGGGGCTAGTGTGGCCTAGGCCGAGCTGCCCCCTCCGGCCCTCTGGGCCACCTCCCCCAGCGGGGGAGGATCTACGACCTCACAGCCACAGGCCTTGCGCTTCCACGCCATCCCCCCAGAACCCCGCCTTCGGCGGCGCGATCCGCCCGCGCTCCACCCGCAACCCGCCGGGGTGATCCACCGCCAGCCACCACGGCCCATCCAGGTCCGCGAAATCACTCGCCCCGCCCAGATGCAGCGCCGGCGCGACGCCCAGCGATGACGCCACCATGCACCCCGTCATCACCTGGAAGCCCAGCGCCCGGGCGGCCTTCAGCATGCCGACCGCCTCGGTCAGGCCGCCGGTCTTGTCCAGCTTGAGGTTCACCGCCTGGTAGCGGCCCTTCAGCGCCGCCAGGTCGCCGCCGACATGGACGCTCTCATCGGCGCAGACGGTGAACGGCGGGTCCCAGCCCTCGAGTTCATGGTCGGCGTCGGCCGGCAGCGGCTGCTCCACGAGCGCGATCGGCAGGTCGGCCAGCAGGCTCTTCAGCCCGTCGAGGATGTCGAAGGTCCAGCCCTCGTTGGGATCGACGATGAAGCGCGAGGCCGGCGCGGCGGCCGCGACGGCGCGCAGGCGGGCGGCGGGGTCCTCGGCCGAGAGCTTGATCTTGATCAGCGGCGCGTCGGCCACCGCGCGGGCGGCCTGCGCCATGCTCTCGGGCGTGTCGAGGCTGACGGTCACGGCGGTGACCAGGGCGCTCGGGACCGGCAGGCTAGTGGCGCTGGCCACGCTGACGCCGGTGCGCCTGGCCCGCAGGTCCCACAGCGCCAAGTCCAGCGCGTTGCGGGCCGCGCCAGGCGGCAGGGCGGCGCAGGCGGCCTCGACATCGGCCGAGGCCAGCGCCGGTTCCAGCTGGGCCAGCACGCTGTCGACCGTCTCGCTGTAGCGACCGTAAGGCACGCTCTCACCGCGCCCGATGCAGCCGTCGGCCGAGGCGATGACCTCGACCACGTCGGCGGCCGTCTTGACCCCGCGCGAGATGCGGAACGGGGCCTTCAGGAGATGCGAGACCGGGCGGGCGGAGACGGCGATCGACATGCCCGCAGGGATGCCGCGTTTCGCTGGCTCCTACCAGCCCCCCAAGATCACCAGCCCCAGTGACGGGGAATGGGCGAGTCGGCGCGGCGCTCGGCCATCACCTTCAGGGCCAGCGGACGGTCGACGAAGAACAGCACCGCCCACACTAGCAGTACGCCTGCATAGTTGATGGCCCCCAGCACACCACCGGGACGACCCGGACGCACGAAGCGAGGGCGGCGCGCGTTGAACGGCTGGGTCATGGCGAAGTCGGTCATGTCGTCCCTCATCTGATGAAGACGAACTTGACCGTGCCATGCGCCAGAATCGGACGTATTGAACGGGCTGACCAAACCGTTTCGTATCCGACCGCGTTTTGTCGAAGCGTGCTTTAAAGAGGATCCCATGGCCAAGACCGTCAGCATCAACATCCCCCACCAGCTGGGCGCGGCCGAAGCCAAGCGCCGTCTGGAAGAGGGCCTGGCGCAGCTGGCCGGCCAGATCCCCGGCGGCGACGCCAAGGGCTTCACGCAGAGCTGGGCTGGCGACGTGCTGAACTTCTCGGCCGTGGCCATGGGCTCGACCATCACCGGCGTCGTCCAGGTGCTGGAGGACCACGCCCGCCTCGACATCAGCCTGCCCGGCCTGCTGGGCATGGCCGCCGGCAAGATCAAGGACGAGCTGACCCGCCGCGGCCAGGCGCTGCTGAAGTAGCTACAGCGCCGAGACCTCCACCCCGGCCAGGCGCTGCGGATCGCCGGTGACGGTGATCTCGGCGACCTTGCCGTCGACGATGCGGATGTCGAGCACCGCATAGAGCTTGCCCATCGGCGCGACGACCGCGCCGATGGCGCCATTGACCAGCGCCGTGCGGCCCGAAACCGCCAGGCCGTTGTAGAAGTCGGCGACCTTCGCCGCCCCGCGCAGCTCGCGGACCTGGCCGCCGCCCGCGAAGGCGTCGGCGCGGACGACAACGTTCGGATCCAGCACCGCCATCAGACCGGCCAGGTCGCCCGTGCGCGAGGCCAGCAGGAAGGCGTCGACCACGCTCTTCTGGGCGGTCTGGGTGGCGTCCAGGCTGTCGCCGCCGCGCACCCGGCGGCGGGCGCGGCTGGCCAGCTGGCGGGCGGCGTCGGGCGTGCGCTCGACGATCGGGGCGATCTGCTCGAACGGCAGGTCGAACAGGTCGTGCAGCACGAAGGCGATGCGCTCGGCCGGGGTCAGGGTCTGCAGCACCACCAGCATGGCCAGGCCCACGGAGTCGGCCAGGATCGTCTCGCGCTCGATGGCGTCCTCGGCGGTGACGGCCGGCTCGGGCGCGCCGTCCTCGATGGCGTCTTCGCGGCGGGACTTCTTGCTGCGCAGCATGTCCAGGCACACGCGCGAGGTGACCGTGGTCAGCCAGGCCGACAGGTTGTCGACACCGCTGGTGTCGGCGCGGGAGAGGCGCAGCCAGGCCTCCTGCACCGCGTCCTCGGCCTCGGGCAGCGAGCCCAGCATGCGGTAGGCGACGCCGCGCAGGCGGGCGCGGTCGGCCTCGAACTTGTCGGCCAGAAAATTCTTTTCGGACATCGGTCACATCGCTCCGTCGGGCTTCGTCACCTCTTCGACGAACGCAAGCCGCCGGATGTGACCGGCGGCGTCAACACACCGCAAGGAGAGACCCCGATGCAAGCCCGCATGACCCAGCCCGCCTTCCTGATCCCCGAGGCCATGAAGGCCCTGATCGCCCTTGGCAAGTCAGCCCATGTCGAGGGCGTGCCGGAAGGCCTGCATGAACTGCTGCACCTGCGCGTCAGCCAGATCAATGGCTGCGGCGTCTGCCTGGAGATGCACGCCCGCGCCCTGGTCAAGTCCGGCGAGACCGCCGAACGCCTGGCCACCGTCGCCGGCTGGCGCGATACGCCCTACTTCACCGACGCCGAACGCGCCGCTCTTGCGTTGGCCGAAGCCGTGACCCGCGTCGCCGACAAGGCCGACCCGGTCTCGGACGAGGTCTGGGCCGACGCCGCCCGCCACTATGACGAGAAGGCGCTGGCCGGGCTGCTGCTGACCATCTCGGCGATCAATGTCTGGAACCGCCTGAACGCGGCGACGCGCCAGGTGGCGGGTAGCCTGGGGGTTTAGCGTTCAAAACTTGTCATCCCGGAAGCGCGTAGCGCTGTCCGGGACCCAGGGGTAGCCGCAGTGCGCCGGCCCCTGGGTCCCGGCTCTCCGCTTCGCTGCGGCCGGGATGACAAGCTTGTTTTCAGAGCCTTCTGGAATCGAAGTCGTGGCGGCCCAGGCTCTCGAAACGGCCTTCCTCGGCCTTGTTGATGTACTGCGAGGCGACCAGCCAGCTCTTCACAGGGCGCAGGGTGGCCAGGCAGCCGACGATCAGGGCCGGGAACACCGTCACCAGGTGCACCCACAGTGGCGGGTGATACTTGACCTCGACCCAGGCGAAGATGGCGATCACGATGATGCCGATGCCGCTCATCACGAAGAAGGCCGGGCCGTCGGCCGGGTCGGCGAAGCTGTAGTCCAGCCCGCAGCGGTCGCACTTCGGCGCCAGCTTCAGGAAGCCCTGGAACAGCTTGCCCTCGCCGCAGCGCGGGCAGCAGCACTTGAAGCCAGCCTCGATCGGCGTCGGCGAGTCATAGAATTCATAGTCGGCCATCGGTGGCCCCTTCCTACAATCGCAGGATTGATACATACATTGTGCGAGTAATGTATGGAAATCGACCGATGTCCGCAACTAAGGGATCACCGAATCCGGCCGCTGCGTGGTTGCGTCGGATCGAGGCGATGGACGGCCCTGCCTATCGCCGTATCGCCACCGCTCTCGAGACCGCCGTGGCCGACGGCGAGCTGCAGGCCGGCGACCAGATCCCCGCACAGCGCGAGGTCGCCCGTCTTGTCGGAATCGATTTCACGACGGTGACCCGCGCCTACGCCCTGGCCCGCGAGCGTGGTCTGATCGAGGGGACGACCGGACGCGGCACCTTCATCCGCTCGCGCACGATCGAGGACGAGGCGGGGCTGGTCGACCTGTCGATGAACCTGCCGCCGCCGCCGGCCGGCCTGAACCTGGCGGCCCTGCTGCGCGAGACCACCGGCGCGATCCTGGCTCGCACCGATCCAGCGACCTTGATGGCCTACCACCCCGGGGCCGGCTCCCTGGCCCAGCGCACGGCGGGCGCGGCCTGGTTGGCCTCGAGCCTGGGCGAGGTCGATCCCGCGCGGGTGATCGTCGCCAGCGGGGCCCAGACGGCGCTGTCGGCGCTGCTGGATCACCTGACCACGCCGGGCGACACGATCCTGGCCGAGGCCTTCGCCTATCCCGGTCTGCTGTCCACCGCCGCGCGGCGTGGCCTGACGGTCGTGGCCTGTCCGATGGACGCCGAGGGGCTGGAGCCTGAGGCCCTGGCGCGGCTGGTGGCGCAGCATCGCCCCCGCGTGCTGTGCTGCACACCGACCTTCCAGAACCCGACGGCGGCGACCATGGGTCTGGCGCGGCGTGAGGCGATCGTGGCGATCGCCCGCGCGGCTGGGGTTACGATCATCGAGGACGACGCCTACGGCCTGTTGCCCGCTACACCGCCGCCGGCTCTGGCCAGCCTGTGGCCCGAAGGCGTGTTCCATGTCGCCACCACCGCCAAGGCGCTCTCGCCCGGCCTGCGGGTGGCCTACATCGTCGCCCCGCCGGGACAGGCGGAGGGCGCGGCCCAGGCCCTGCACGCCATCGCCCAGATGCCCGCGCCGCTGATGGCGGCCGTGGTGACGAGCTGGATCCGTGAAGGGGTCGCGACTCGGGTGCTGGACGGGGTGCGCGAGGAAGCGGTGGCCCGCCGCGCCCTGGCGGCTGAACTGCTGCCGGCGGCGATCGGTGGGGCGGAAAGCCTGCACGTCTGGCTGCCGGGGGCGACGGCCACGCCAGCGGCTAGGGACCGGGGTTTGGCGCTCGTGGGGGCGGACGCCTTCCGCGCTCCGGGTGCAGTCGGCGAAGGCCTGCGGGTGTCGCTAGGCGCGGCGACCAAGCGGGCGACGTTGACGCGGGCTCTGACGGAGTTGCGAGGGCTGACCGCCTAGCGCCCCCTCCGTCTCGTCGCGTATTCGCGCCGATCCACCTCCCCCGCAAGCGGGGGAGGAGAAAATCCTCCTCACCCGTGAAACGGGGGAGGTGGCGCGCTGCGGATACGCAGCGTGACGGAGGGGGCGCTCAGCGGCGCATTACTCCGTCACCCCTCCCCGCCTAAACGCCTCCGCCAGCTGATCGATCAGCGACCGCACCGCCGGCGGCAGGCCCCGCCGCGTCGTAAAGACCACGTGCACGATCCCCACCCGGCTGCTCCAGTCGGGGAACACCCGCACCAACCGCCCGGCCTCCAGCAGCTCGCGACACGCGTGGTCTGGCAGGAAGGCGATCCCCAGACCGGCCGCCGCCGCATCTCGCAGCGCGCCGAAGTCCCCGCAGGTCATGCGCGGGGTGTGCTTGACCTTCCGCGCCTCGCCGTCGGGGTCCAGCAGCTCCCATTCCAGTTCGCCGATCTGGTCGGTGGGACTCAGGGTCGGCAACTCAGCGAGCGCCGACAAGGGCTGACCCGCGCAGCGCATGGCAAGCTTCGGGTCGGCCACCAGGATGCGGGTCGAGCGGCCCAGGGTCCGCATGGTCAGGGCCGCGTCGGTGTCCAGCGTCAGGCGCACGCGGACGGCGACGTCGATGCGTTCGGCGATCAGGTCCACCGCCCGGTCGACGGCGACGATCTGCAGCCGCACCTTGGGATAGCGCGCCATATAGGCCTGGAAGGTCGGCGACAGCGCCTCGACCAGCCCGACCGGACAGCTGCACCGCACCAGGCCGTGCGGCTCGCTCAGGGCCTCGGCCACCACGGCGTCGGCCTGCTGGGCGTCGAGCATCAGCAGGCGGCAGCGCTCGTGGAAGGCCTGGCCGACCTCGGTAACCCGGAAGCGGCGGGTCGAACGCTCGATCAGCCGTACGCCCAGGCGGGCCTCGAGGGCTGCAATCCGGCGGCTCAGGGTCGACTTCGGCTGGCGCAGGGCCCGGCCCGCCGCCGCGAAGCCGCCATGGGCCACCACCTCGGCGAACAGGACGTAGTCGTTGAGATCAACAGGCATTGTCTCACCAGTGGAACGCTGAGAGCCGATTTACCCGTCTACTCCGTTTTTCGTCCCGAATGCATCTTGTTTCCACCGACGGACGCCCCGCCGGCCAACCCAAAGGAACAAGACGATGAGCAAGACTTTCGAAGGCAAGGTGGTGGTGGTGACCGGCGGCGCCAGCGGGATCGGCCTGGCCACGGCCAAGCGCTTTTCCGACCTGGGCGCCTCGGTCTACATCACGGCCCGCCGCGAGGCCGAACTGGCCGCGGCCGTGAAGGCGATCGGCGGCGACGTGACCGGCGTCCAGGGCGACGCCTCCAAGCTGGCCGACCTCGACAAGCTGTACGACACCATCCAGCAGCGTCACGCCCATATCGACGTGCTGGTGCCCAATGCCGGCGGCGGGACCATGCTGCCCCTGGGCGCGATCACCGAGGAGCACTACGAGGACATCTTCGGCCGCAACGTGAAGGGCGTGATCTTCACCGTCCAGAAGGCCCTGCCCCTGCTGCGCGACGGCGGCGCCATCGTGCTGATGGGCTCGACGGCCGCGGTGCAGGGCACGCCGGCCTTCAGCGTCTACAGCGCTTCGAAGGCCGCGGTGCGCAACCTGGCGCGCGGCTGGACCGCCGACCTCAAGGACCGCCAGATCCGCGTCAATGTCGTCTCGCCGGGGCCGATCAAGACGCCGGGCCTGGTCGAACTGGCCGGTCCGGAAGCCGCCGCCCAGCAAGGCCTGCTGGACTTCATGGCCAGCCAGATCCCGCTGGGCCGCGTCGGCGACCCGTCGGAGATCGCCAAGGCCGTCACCTTCCTGGCGTCCAGCGACGCCAGCTTCATCGCCGGCGCCGAGCTGTTCGTCGACGGCGGCATGACCCAAGTCTGAGGAGCGGTGAGATGACCATCGAACAGCTGCTGACCCGCAATCTGCACGAGGTGTTCGGCGAGGGCGATCCGGCCAAGCGCCGGGCGGTCGCCGAGGAGATCTTCGCCGACGACATCGTCTTCCACGGTCCGAAGGGTTCGACGTTCCACGGCCGCGACGCCATCGTCGAGATGGCCGGCGTGGTGCGGGCCTCGCACCCGACCTTCGCCTATACCGAGACCGGCCCGGCCCAGGCCAACGCCGACAGCGGCATGGTCGCCTGGGTCTCGGGCCCGCCCGGAGAACCGCCGCGCTATGCGGGGGTGGACTTCATCCTGGCGCGAGAGGGCAAGATCGCGGCGATCTACCTGTTCCTCGACGGCGAGGGCTGATCACCTACGAGCGGCGGGGAGCTAGAACTCCCCGTCGTCCTCGGCGCCCTCTTCCCCCTCGCCGCCCATGGCGTTCTCGAGGCTGTCGATGATATCGTCCATCTGGTCGGCGGTGATCGAGACGTAGATCGACTCGCCGCCGATGGCCGAGACCAGGAGGCGGTAGCCGTCCTCGGTTTCCTGCAGGCTGAACGATTGGAGCGGCAGGAGCTTGGCCATGGGAGATCCTTCGAAAAGCGAGGCGCTCACTTAGAGGTCCGAGGACCTTACTTCAACGCCCCGCGACGAAGCATCGCCACATGCGTCGCAATCAGCGTCTCGCGTTCGATCCACGGGAACTCCGGCCGGGCGATCAGCAGCGAGACCAGGCCGTGCAGGCCCGCCCACAGCACCTGTGACGCGGCCATGGGGTCGGCGCTGACGGTTTCTCCCCGCGCGTGGAACTCGCTGACCATCTCGACGAAGACCCTGAAGACCGCCTTGCCAGCCTCCATCGGCTTTCCGCCAGTCTTTTCCAGAAACGATCCATCGACGCTCTTCTCCAGCATGAAGGCCACGCGGTACGCATCGGGGTGGTCGAGGCCGAAGTCGATATAGACCCGCAGGCAGCGCTCGAAGTTCTCGGCCGTCGGCGTGTAGTCCACGCGGGCCTCGTCCATCCGCTGGCCCAGGATCGCGAAGGCCCGCACGCACAGTTCGGCGGCGATGTCGTCCTTGGTGGTGAAGTAGGCGTAGAGGGCCGGCTGCGAGATGCCGGCGATCTCGGCGATCTGGCGGGTCGAGACGGCGTGGACGCCCTTCTGGGCGAACAGGCTCTGGGCGGCGTCGAGGATCTCCTCGCGGCGCTCGGCGCCCTGGCCCTTGGGTTTACGTGGGGAACGCGTCTGGGGGGACTTCATCTCAAGTCGTTGACCACTGCTATCCAAGCTTGACAAGCAATCGCTATCAATCACTGATAACTTATCATCGATCGATTTGGAACAGCTTATGTGGCGGACCCCGCTCCCTCCCCTGGCGGCGCTGCTGATGACGACGGCGCTGGTGGCCTGCGGCGGCAAGCCCAAGACGGAAGGCGCGACCGCGCCGACGCCGGTCGAAGCCGCGCTCGTCGCCGCGCCTGACGCCGCCGGCTCGGTGACCGGGGCCGGCACCTTGGAGCGCCGCCGCGAGATGGCGCTGTCGTTCCGCATTCCCGGCGTGCTGACCGCCATGAAGGTCGAGGCCGGTGACCGCGTCTCGGCCGGCCAGCTGGTCGCCGCCATCGATCCGGCCGGGGTCGACGCCCGCCAGCAGCAGACCATCGCCGACCTGGAACGGGCCCGCCGCGACATCGAGCGTGACAAGGCCCTGTTCGACAAAGGCTATGTCAGCCGCCAGCGCATCGACGACCGCCAGAGCGCGCTGAAAGCCGCCCAGGCCGCCTATGACGCCGCCCGCTTCGACCGCCGCTGGGCCAGCCTGGTCTCGCCGGCCTCGGGCGTGGTGCTGGAACGCCGCGCCCAGACGGGCGAGGTCGTGGCCGCCGGCCAGGTGGTGGCGCGGATCGCCGACCTCTCCAGCCCGCTCGTCCTGCGCCTGCCGCTCTCTGCGCGGGAAGCCTCCCGCGTCCGGGTCGGCGACGTGGCGCAGGTGAAGGTCGAGGACCTCGCGGAGCAGACCCTGTCCGGCCGCGTCACCCGCGTCGGCGAGGCCGCCGACACACGCACCGGCGCGATCAGCGTCGAGATCGAGCTCTCCGCGCCGCCGCCCAGCCTGCGCAGCGGCCAGGTGGCCCACGCCAGCCTGTCGGTCCGCGCCCCAGGAACGTCCAGCGCCTATGCCCGCATCCCCGCCGAGGCGGTGCTTGAGGCCACCGGCCAGCGCGCCTTCGTCTACCGGTTCGACCACGGCAAGGCCCGGCGCACGGCCATCGGCTTCGGCGGCTTCGACGGCGACGACGCCCTGGTCTCGGGTCTGCCGGACGGCGCCCAGGTGATCACCGCCGGAGCCGGCTTCGTCGCCGACGGCGAGGCCGTGCGGGTCATCGATCCCAAGCGCCTGGGGCAATAGGCCGTGAAGTTCGATCTCGCGACCTTCGCCGTCCGCCGCTGGCAGTTCACGCTGGTCGCCTTCGGCCTGCTGATCATGCTGGGCGTCAACGCCTTCCTGAACGTGCCGCGCTCGGAGGACCCGCACTTTCCGACGCCGATCGTCATCGTCCGCGCGCTGCTGCCCGGAGCCGAGCCGTCGGAGATCGAGCAGTTGATCGTCGACCCGATCGAGGATGCCGTCGACGGCCTGGACGACATCGACAAGGTCGAGTCGACCGCCGTGGACGGCGCGGCGGTGATCCGCGTCCACTTCACCTGGGATGTCGACACCGAGCGCAAGTTCGACCAGGTCGTGCGCGAGGTGAACGCCATCCGCGGCAACCTGCCGGCCGGCGTCCAGCGGCTGGAGATCGAGCGCATACGCACCACCGAGGTGTCGATCGTCCAGGTCGCCCTGACCTCCGACATCCTGCCCATGCGCCGCCTGGAGAAGACCGCCGACCGCCTGCGCGAGCGGCTGGACCGGGTGCCGGGCGTGCGCGAGGCCAAGTACTGGGGCGCGCCGCCGTCCGAGGTGCAGGTCACGCTGGACCTGGCCCGCCTGTCGGCCCTGCGCCTGCCGCCCACCGCCGTGGTCGACGCCCTGAAGGCCGCCGGGGCCGAGGCGCCGATCGGCGCCGTGCAGGCCGGCGAGCGCCGCTTCAACGTCAAGTCCGGCGGGGCCTTCCACGACCTGGCGACGATCGGCGACACGCCGGTGCGGGCCATCGGCGGCCAGGTGACCCGCGTGCGCGACGTGGCCCAGGTCGCTTGGGCGCAAGCCGAACCGACCCACCTGACCCGCTTCAACGGCAAGCGCGCCGTGTTCCTGACGGTGAACCAGAAGGACGGCCAGGACGTCGCCAAGATCACCGCCGGCGTGCAGCAGGTGCTGGACGACTACGAGAAGACCCTGCCTGCCGGGGTGAAGATGGAGCGCGGTTTCGTCCAGGCCGAGAACGTCAAGCACCGCTTGAACAACCTGTTCCGCGACTTCGCCATCGCCCTGGCCCTGGTGCTGATCACCCTGCTGCCGCTGGGCCCGCGCGCCGGCCTGGTGGTGATGGTGTCGATCCCGCTCAGCCTGCTGATCGGGCTGACCCTGCTGCAGGCGTTCGGCTTCACCCTGAACCAGCTCTCCATCGCCGGCTTCGTGCTGGCCCTGGGCCTGCTGGTCGACGACAGCATCGTCATCACCGAGAACATCGCCCGCCGGGTGCGCGAGGGCGAGGACCGGGTCGAGGCGGCGATCAACGGCACCCGCCAGATCAGCCTGGCGGTGCTGGGCTGCACGGCGGCCCTGATGCTGGCCTTCCTGCCGCTGATGGCCCTGCCGGCCGGCGCGGGGGCCTATATCAAGTCGCTGCCGGTGACGGTGCTGTGCACCATCGCCGCTTCGCTGCTGGTCTCGATGACCATCATCCCGTTCCTGGCCAGCCGCGTGCTGGACAAGCACTCCGATCCCGAGGGCAACGCCCTGCTGCGGGCGGTCAATGACGGCATCCACCGTTTCTACCGGCCGGTGCTGCATCGGGCCCTGGCCCGGCCGTGGGTCGCCATGGCCATCCTGCTGGCCATCTGCCTGACCACCTTCCCGCTGGTGAAGCTGGTCGGCTCGTCGCTGTTCCCCGCCGCCGAGACCCCGCAGTTCCTGATCCGTATCGAGACCCCCGACGGCGCGTCCCTGGCCCGCACCGACCAGGCGCTGCGCTATGTGGAGAAGCGCGTCCGGGCCGAGCGGGATGTCGCCTGGGAGGCCGCCAATCTGGGCCGCGGCAATCCGCAGATCTTCTACAACCGCTCGCAACGCGAAAGCGCCACGACCTTCGCCGAGGTGTTCGTCAGCCTCAAACGCTGGGAGCCGGGCAAGAGCGAGCAGGTGCTGGATCGCCTGCGCAAGGACTTCAACGGCTACCCCGGCGCGCGGATCAGCGTGCTGACCTTCGAGAACGGCCCGCCGATCGACGCGCCGGTGGCCGTGCGCCTCACAGGGCAGAACCTCGACGTGCTGAAGGCCCTGGCCGCCCGCGCCGAGGCGATCCTGAAGGCCACGCCCGGCACCCGCGATGTCACCAACCCCGTGCGCCTGGACCGCACCGACCTCGACCTCGGCGTCGACGAGGCCAAGGCCGCCGCCCTGGGCGTACCGGCCGGCGCCACGCGGCGCATCGCCCGCCTGGCCCTGTCCGGCGAGGAGACCGCCCGCTTCCGTGATCCCGACGGCGACGACTACGCGGTCAAGGTGCGGCTGCCGATGGCCCAGGCCGACGGCGCGGCGCGCAATCCGCTCTCGGCCCTGAAGGGGGTCTATGTCCCGACCGCCGACGGCATGGCCGCGCCGCTGGACGCCGTCGCCACGCCAAAGCTGAAGTCCAGCCCCTCGCGCATCGACCGCTTCGACCGCGAGCGGACGGTGACCGTCAGCTCCTACGTCCGCACCGGCTTCCTGGCCTCGGGCGTGACGGAGGAGGCCCTGGCGCGGCTGAACAAGGACCTGCCCCTGCCGCCAGGCTATCGCCTGTCGCTGGGCGGCGAGGCCGAGGCCGCGTCGGAGAGCTTCGCGGGGTTGGGCGCGGCGGTGCTGGTGGCTGTGTTCGGGATCCTGGCCGTGCTCGTTTTGGAATTCCAGAAGTTCAAGACCGCCCTGGTCGTCGCCGGCATCATCCCGTTCGGGGTGTTCGGCGCGGTGCTGGCCCTGGCCCTGACCGGCTATTCCCTGTCCTTCACCGCCACGATCGGCGTGATCGCGTTGATCGGCATCGAGATCAAGAACTCGATCCTGCTGGTCGACTTCACCGAACAGCTGCGCCGCGAAGGCATGAACCTGCACGACGCCATCGAGAGGGCCGGCGAGGTGCGGTTCCTGCCCGTGCTGCTGACCTCGGTGACGGCGATCGGGGGGCTGTTGCCACTGGCCCTGGAGCGCTCGGGTCTGTACTCGCCGCTGGCCATCGCGATCATCGGCGGACTGATCACGTCAACGCTGCTGAGCCGGGTGGCGACGCCGGTGATGTATTGGCTGACCGCGCGCGGGAAGGCGGAGCGGGGTTAAACACCTCACAAAATACCGCTCATCCCCGCGAAAGCGGGGACCCAAGCTGGCGTTCAGATAGGTGGCGCGGCCGAGACAAACCCGCTGACTCGGCTTGGGTCCCCGCTTTCGCGGGGATGAGCGGATTTGGGACTAAGGCGTCAGCCCCGCCGCGCTGTACGCCGCCATGGTCTGGTCGAAGATGGCGATATCCCCTCGTCCGCGCGCGACCAGCTGCGCACCCTCGATCGCCGCGAAGATCGCCAGCGCACGATCCCGCAGCGCCGCCTCGCCCAGCTCCGGATGGCGCGGTCCCAGCAGCTTCACCAGCCACGCGACATTGGCCTGGCTGAACGCATCCACCTCCAGCCGCACCGCCTCGGGCAGGTCGCCGTACTCAGCGGCCATCACCCCGTACAAACACATGCGGTTGTCGTTCTGCAGCGCCGCCCGGAACACCGCCACATAGCGCCGGAAGGTCTCGTCGATCGGTCCGCCGTCGGCGATCAGCTTGTCGAAATAGCCGACCGCGTTGTCGGTGTAGCGCCGCGCCAGCGCCCCGCCCAGGTCGCCCTTGGTCGGGAAATAATAGTGGATGCTGGCGCTCTTGATGCCGACCTCCTTGGCTAGCTCGCGGAAGCTCAAGGCGTTGTAGCCCTTGGCCTGCACGGCCGCCTGGGCCGCCTGCATGATCGTCTCGCGGGTGTCTGAGGTGCTCATCCGTACTCCTACCTATCGATAGATAGACGTTGACTCCGACCAAGGGAAGCCTCTATCCACCTCATCACCTACCTATCGATAGGTAGATACGAGGAGAGACCCCATGAAGATCCACGACATCCCCGGCTTCCCGAACCCGCTGCGCGTCCGCATCGCCCTGGGCGAGAAGGGCCTGACCGACCAGGTCGAGTTCGTGAAGGTCGACCTGCCGGCCGGCGAGCACAAGGAAGCCGCCTTCCTGGCCAAGAACCCGTCGGGCGCCGTGCCGGTGCTGGAGCTCGAGGACGGCGTGTTCATCTCGGAATGCACGGCCATCACCGAGTATGTCGACAATCTCGACGGCAAGCCGGTCCTGACCGGCGCGACTCCCCGCGAGAAGGCCGTGATCCACATGATGCAGAAGCGCGCAGAGGCCGAGCTGATCGACGCCGTCGCCGACTACTTCCACTACGCCACCCCCGGCCTGGGCGCGGCGATCGAGGACGGCAAGAAGGCGGGCTGGACCGGCCGCGACGCCTTCGGCCAGAAGCAGGGCGAGCGGGCCGTGGCCGGCATGCGCTATTTCGACGGCGTGCTGCGCGACCGCCCCTACGTGGCCGGCGACCAGTTCTCGATGGCCGACATCACCGTGCTGGGCGGCCTGGTCTTCGCCGGCTTCGCGCAGATCGACGTGCCGGAGGACTGCACGGCGCTGACGGCTTGGCGTCAACGCGTGCAGGAACGGCCCAGCGTCAAGGCAGCCTGACGGCGCAGCGGCCGCGCTCAAGCGCGGCCGCTTGCCTATTGTACGATCGTATAGCAACCTCCCCTCCTACTCTGGGGAGAGACATCCATGGCCGAGACCACCACCCGCGACGCCGTGATCATCGGCGGCGGCCACAACGGCCTGGTCTGCGCCTTCTACCTGGCCAAGGCCGGGCTGAAGGTCACGGTCTGCGAGGCGCGCGGCGTGGTCGGCGGGGCGGCGGTGACCGAGGAATTCCACCCCGGTTTCCGCAACTCCGTGGCCAGCTACACGGTCAGCCTGCTGAACCCGCGCGTCATCGCCGACATGGGGCTGCACGGCTACGGCCTGACGTTCCTGGAACGGCCGATCTCCAACTTCCTGCCGATCAGCGACGACAAGTACCTGAAGCTCGGCGGCGGTCTCGAGCGCACCCAGGAGCAGTTCCGCAAGTTCAGCTATCGCGACGCCGAGGTGCTGCCGGCCTACTACGCCATGCTGGACGAGATCGGCGACGTGCTGCGCGAGTTCGCCCAGGAGACGCCGCCGAACCTGGGCGACGGCCTGCACGGGCTGTTGCGGGGCCTGCGCCAGGGCGGGCGGCTGGCCATGCTCTCCCGGCAACGCAAGCGCGACCTGCTGGACCTGTTCACCAAGAGCGCCCGCGACGTGCTGGACGGCTGGTTCGAGAGCGACGCGGTCAAGGCCGCCTTCGGCTTCGACGCCGTGGTCGGCAACTTCGCCAGCCCCGACAGCCCGGGGTCGGCCTATGTGCTGCTGCATCACACCTTCGGCGAGGTGAACGGCAAGAAGGGCGCCTGGGGCCACGCGGTCGGCGGCATGGGCTCGATCACCCAGGCCATGGGCAAGGCCTGCGAGGCGGCCGGGGTCGAAATCCTGCTCAACGCGCCGGTCGAGGGCGTGCATGTCGACGGGGCGAAAGCCGTGGGCGTGCAGCTGGTCGACGGCCGCCAGATCATGGCCCCGATCGTCAGCGCCAACGTCAATCCGTCCCTGCTCTACAAGAAGCTGGTGCCG
>Ga0164241_10000530_pt1 | contig 66826 bp, 51 predicted proteins | sample OricomyardsoilBY_FD_108780 | JGI IMG/M metagenome (GOLD analysis project Ga0164241, IMG submission 108780) | Backyard soil microbial communities from Emeryville, California, USA - Original compost - Back yard soil (BY) | ecosystem: Environmental > Terrestrial > Soil > Unclassified | place: USA...
AACCTCGGGATCCCGTTGGCGGTCTACGTTTTCGGTGACGCGGCGCTGGTCGCGCCGGTCATGCTGTACCAGCTCGTGGTCTTGGCGCCGATCGCATTCGTGGTGCTGGACGTGGTGGAGTCCGGCCGCCGACCGTCGTGGCGACGCGTCATCGTGCAACCGGTGCGCAACCCGGTGATCGTCGCGTCGGTCATCGGCATCACGCTCGCCGCCACCGGTGCGAGCATCCCCGAGGTGATCAACGCGCCCCTCGTCCTCATCTCGAACCTGGCGGTGCCCGGGGCACTGATCGCGTTCGGCATCTCGCTGCGCGGCGCCCCGATCCCGGGGCGGGGCGGCCGGGCCGCCGACCTGTCCCTGGCCGCCGGGCTCAAGTTGATCGTCATGCCGGTGGTCGCGTACGCGTTGGGGCGCTGGGTGTTCGGGATGAGCGGGGTTCCGCTGTTGGCGTCCACCATGTGCGCGGCGCTGCCCACCGCCCAGAACGTTTTCGTCTATGCCGTCCGGTACAAGGCGGCGGTGCCGCTGGCCCGGGACGCCGTCGCGACGACGACGTTGCTGTGCATCCCGGTGCTGGTGATCATCGCCGGGCTGCTCGCCTGACCGTCAGGCGCCCGACCCGTAGGTGTCCAGCCAACGCGCCATCGTCGCGTATGCGTCGGCCCGCACCGGCGGCGTGGACAGCAGCAGGTCGTGCATGCCGTCGACGATCCGCACGCAGGTGACGTGCCGACCCAGCATGGTCGACCAGCGGGCCAGGGCGTCGGCGTTGAGCACGGCGTCGCCGCGGAGCAGGTCGTCGGTCCACCGCTTGGCCCGGATGCGGCGGCTGCTGCACATCACCAGGATCGGCATGGTCAGGTTCAGCCCGGCGTGCGCGCGAGCGATGGCGCGTTGCGCCGCGGCCAGCCATTCGGCCCGGACCACCCCGCCGGTGACCGGCTTCCACTCCTGGTTGAACACCCACTCGCCGCGCTCGGTGGCGTGGATGCTGATCTGGTACTGGCTGCGGGTCGGTTGCTGCAGCACGAGTTCCGGGCGGTTGCGGGCCAGCACACCGAACGGCAGCGGGGCAAGCGTGCGCAGCGCCCAGTTGGCCGGGATGTCCAGGAACGGGCTGTTGAGCACCACCGCGGTCACCCGGCCGAGATCGGCACCGCGGGACGGTGCGTCGCGCAGCCAGAGGGTGCCGATCAACCCGCCGGTCGAGTGGGCGTTGAGCACGATCCGGTCGTGACCGTCCGCTTCGATGGTGGCCACGGCCGCGTCGAGTTCCGGGTAGTAGTCGGCGACGTCGCCCATCCGGGTCGGCGTCTGGTGGGGCAGCAGCGAGCGTCCGTTCTTGCGCAGATCGATCGCGTAGAAGTTCTCGCCGCGGGACACGTGGAAGTCGGCCAGCTCCCGCTGATGGAAGTAGTCGGAGAAGCCGTGGATGTACAGCGCGGCCGCGGTCGTCGGGCGGTCGGCGCGGCGGCGCACCAGGGTGGCGACGACGGGTCCCTCCCGGTCGTCGGGGAGCTCGAGGGTCAGCGCCTCGTAGGGTTCGCCGAAGACGTCGGGTGCAGGATCGACGAACAGTTCGACGGACGTGTCTGGCACCGGGTCAGGATAGTCAGCACACTCGTGGGGTGAGCGAGGCTTGCCGAGCGAATCATCGGGAGTGAGCGAGGCTTGCCTAGCGAATCATCGGGGCGGAGCGAGGCTTGCCGAGCCAGTGATCGGGAGGGCGGTGGCGTGAGGAGCGAGGCGGAGTTCGAGCGCGGCACCGACGGTCCCCGGGTGATCGTCGCCGCGGTGGACGGATCGACCACGTCGCTGCGGGCCGCCGCGTACGCCGCCGGGCTGGCTCGACGGCAGCGGGCCGAGCTGGTGGTGGTGTTCGTGGTCGCCGGTTCCGCGATGGTCGGCCTGATGCCGTCGGCCGGCCTGGTGCTCAACGAGGCCGAGCACGAGATTGCCGACGATCTGCGCAAGCAGATCGGTGAGGCGGCCCGGCGGGCGGGATTGCGGGCCCGGTTCATCCAGACGACCGGCGACCCCTACAGCGAGATCAAGCGGATCTGTGAGAAGGTGCTGGCCGACTCGGTGGTGGTCGGGGCGTCCACCTCGGCCGGGCACCGGATCCTCGGCTCGGTCGGGGTGCGGCTGGTGCGGGCCGGCAAGTGGCCGGTCACCGTCGTCCCCTGATCCGCGCGGATCGAGAACGCAAGCGCGGCTGAACTGGTTGACTTCTATCCCACCCGTCACATTCGATGATAAGTTGAACCGCGGGCCGGCCCCGGCGGCGCCGTCCGCTCGGGTGAACCTGGCCGTGCGGGCTGGTTCGTCGTTCCCGGTCGGGCCCGGCGGGTTGCGCTGATCGAAGACTCACCGAATCGGACAAAACGGCGCCGGAAATGGGTTTTTGATCAGCACAAAGTCCGGGCGCGCTCTTCCAAAGTAGACGTTTGGCGCATTTCGGGCATCGGGAGGTTCGATTGAACGGCAGGCCGGTCCCTGGCGGGGCCGTCCCCTCAAGGTGAACCCGCGGCTCGGCGCCTGACGGCCGCCCGCATCGCTCCGAGATCCACGTCAGCAGCTTTCTTCGACTGCTGGTGCGGTTCTCGGATCGGCTCGCGCGGGTCGGGCTGATCAACTCAGCGCCAATCCGGGCAAGTCGGGCGCCCTTTCGCCGAGATGATCAGCGCGGCGGCTCGACGCCGACGACGAAAGCGGCATATCGGGCGTTCGGGCTCGGAAGGTTCGACTGATTCGCGCGGATCGCGGATGCTCGGCCGTGCGGGGTTCAGCCCGCGCTCGGCCGGTCGAGATCGATGGCATCCGCATCGCCCGGGTCGGCCGCGCCCGCCCGCTCGTCCCGGTCGGCGCACTCCAGCAGCGGCGTGATGTCGAACGGGGCGTCGTCGATGCCGGCGTGCAGGTCGCCGAACTCGGCGAACCGGGCCGGCACGGTGGCCATGGTGCAGTCGTCGGGCAGGACGTCGTCGATCTCGTCCCAGCGGATCGGGGTGGACACGGTCCCCGCCGGTGTGCCGCGGACCGAGTAGGCGCTGGCGATGGTGTGATCCCGGGCGTTCTGGTTGTAGTCGACGAACAGCATCGTCGGGTCACGGTCCTTGCGCCACCACGCCGTGGTCACGTCGTCGGGTGCGCGACGCTGCACCTCGCGGGCGAAGGCCAGCGCGGCGCGGCGCACGTCGCCGAACCCCCAGAGCGGCGGGATGCGCACGTAGATGTGCAGGCCCTTGCCGCCGGACGTCTTGGGCCAGCCGACCGCGCCGAGCTCGTCCAGGAGCTCCCGCGCGACCCGCGCGACCCGGCGGACCCGGGCGAAGTCGCAGCCGGGCATCGGGTCCAGGTCGATCCGCCATTCGTCGGGTTTCTCGGTGTCCGCCCGGCGCGAGTTCCACGGGTGGAACTCGACGGTGGACATCTGCACCGCCCAGATGACGCTGCCCAGTTCGGTCACACACAGCTCGTCGGCGGTGCGCTTGAAGCGGGGGAAGAACACGTTGACGGTCTGTACCCACGGTGGCGCGCCGCGGGGGAGCCGCTTCTGGTGCACCTTGTCGCCGGCCAGACCCTCGGGGAAGCGGTGCATCATGCACGGCCGCTCGCGCAGGGCGTTGACGATTCCGTCGCCGACCGAGACGTAGTAGTTGACCAGGTCCAGCTTGGTCGCCCCGGTCGCCGGAAAGTACACCCGGTGCGGATTGGTCAGGCGGACGGTGCGCTCGCCGACCGTCAGCTCGATCGGGTCCCCGGTGTCGCTGGAGCGGGCCACCCGCTCAACGTAGGACGCCGGCCACGGCCTCGCCGATCGGGGTGTGGCCGCCGATCAGGTCCAGCGTCAGGCCGGCGGTGCGCGGCTCGTCGAGCAGGGCCAGCAGGACGGCCGCCACGTCCTCGCGTGGGACCTCACCGCGGCCGGTGTGCTCGGCCAGCTGCACCCGCCCGGTGCCGGACTCCAGGGTCAGCACGCCCGGGCGCAGAACCGTCCAATCCAGGTCGCGTGAGCGCAGGTCGTCGTCGGCGGCCCTCTTTGCGACCAGGTAGGCGGCGAACACCTCATCGATCCCGTCCGGCGGAGCCTCGTCGGCACCCATCGCGGAGACCATCACGTACCGCCGTACCCCGGCGAGCTCGCAGGCCTGGGCGAGCAGCACCGCGCCGCCGCGGTCCACCGTGTCCTTTCGCGCCGCGCCACTGCCCGGGCCGGCGCCGGCCGCGAACACCACGGCGTCCGCGTTGTCCAGGACGGCGGCCAGGTCCTGGGCCGAGCCGGACTCCAGGTCGAAGACCACCGGGTGCGCCCCGAGGGCGATCAGGTCGGCGTCCTGCGCGGCGGAGCGGATCAGGGCGATCGCGTGCTCCTTGCGTTCCCCGATCAGCCTGGCCAGCCGCAACCCGATCTTGCCGTGCCCACCCGCTATGACGACGCGCATGGCACCTACCGTACGCACCGCGGTGACCGAATAGCCCGGCCGGACCACGCCGGAACCGGGCACTTCTTGACATCATCGGCGGGTGCCCGACTGGCTCAGCCTGCTGGCGATGGTGCCGATCGTCCTGGCCGCTGTGTTCGGCACCAGGCAGGTCATCGCGTCCAAGCGGTCGCGGGTGTGGCCGCAGGTCCCGCCGGGCTGGGCCCACGCGCAGGGGGTGGTGGTCGACGAGCAATCGGTCGGCCGCCGGCGTGCGGCCAAGGACGGCACGCGGCAACGGGTTCGCCGGCCGGTGATCACCTTCCAGGCGGCGGACGGGCGGGAGATCACCTTCACCTCGCGGATCCGGGCTGCCGGCACGCCGGGGGTCGGCTCGCTGGTCGATGTCTACCACGATCCGCGCGACCCGACCGTGGCGTGCATCGCCCCGACGTCGCTGCCGAATGTCGTGCCCCGCCTCGAACTGGCCGAGATGTGGGTCATCGTCACCATCTGGATCATGGTGTTGGTGATCGCGCTGATCATCTCACTGGTGGTGTTGCACGCGTCCTGACCATCGCGGCGGGGAACCCCGCCGGTACCAGGCGTGGAACCGTGCCGAAGGATGTGCAACACTGTTCCCGGTTAGCGCCACCCGCGGCGTTCTTCGTTGCCGGGTGGATCACCACGATTCTCTGCGTTTCTCGGGTCGCTCCGACGAAGAAGGAAGTCGTCGGCTAGCCCGTGTGGGGCACTCGCCCCGCACGACGGATTGATCCAGGGAGTTACGCATGGCGCAGGGCACAGTCAAGTGGTTCAACGCGGAGAAGGGCTTCGGCTTCATCACCCCCAACGAGGGTGGGCCTGACGTCTTCGTCCACTACTCGGAGATCCAGGCCGGCGGATACCGCTCGCTCGAGGAGAACCAGCAGGTGACCTACACGGTGACCCAGGGGACCAAGGGCCCGCAGGCCACCCAGGTCACCCCGCTCTAGGACTCGCGGCCTCCTTCGGTGGGTTCTGTCGGCCCTGGCAGGCCGACCGACCAACTCGTTTGCCCTCGGGTGAACAGGCGTGCCCGGGACACCGCGGTGTCCCGGGCCGCCGTCGTCCTCAGGATCCGCTGACGGCGGCCCGGACATGGGTCAGGCTCGCGGCGGCCCAGCGGTCGTGCAGCGCGACGAAAGTGGACCAGGCCTGTCCGGCCGGCCAATCGGCCGGTAGCAGGCTCGACGGCAGGCCCGGATCGATCCGGGGAAACACCCGCCACGCATCGACCAGCCGCAGGTATCTGACGAACGCCTCATCGTCCGGCAGGTCATCGGCCGCCAGGTCGCACCGGTGCGCGTGCATGAACCGGTCGTACTGAGCGCGCAGGGCGGGCAGATCCCACCATTGCGCGACGTCAACCGGGCTCAGATGCCGTGCCTCGAACCAGGTCACGTAACGGTCGAGATCCGCGGCCGCGAGCAACTCCCGAGCCGGTTCGGCAAACCCGACCGGAGCCAGGCACCGGATCAGGTCGGCCCGCGACGGCGCCGCTGATCTGCCGGAGAAACGCCCCGGCGAACGACACAATCAGTGACCAGGGGCTGCCCGCGCCCTCCCGCACCGCCAGCAGCCCCGGCACGACGGCGCGCCGGTCGGGTCTTGTTCCTCGGCGTACGCCCAGGACACGGAGGTGGTGGCCCACTTCATGGCGGCTCTCCGGTGGGCGAGGCGCCGATCTCGGTGCGGACGGCGTACAGCTCGGGAAAGAAGGTAAGGGACAGGGCGCGGGACAGGAAAGCGACACCTGACGACCCGCCAGTGCCCCGCTTGTAGCCGATGATGCGTTCGACGGTCTTCAGGTGACGGAACCGCCAGGTCTGGAACGTATCCTCGATGTCGACGAGCTCCTCGCAGGTCTCGTACACGTCCCACTGGTGCTCGGGGTCGGCATACACGGCGGTGAAAATGCTGACAAGTTCCTCGTTGCAGATGTGCGGCTCGGCGAAGTCGCGGCCCATCAGCTCGGCCGGGATCGGGTAGTCGCGGCGGGCCAGGTAGAGCAGGAACTCGTCGTACAGGCTGGGCGCGTGCAGATCCCGCTCGAGCTGGGCGGCCTTCTCCGGGTCGTGCGCGAAGACCGCGATCATCGCCCGGTTCTTGTTGCCCAGCAGGAACTCCAGCGTCCGGTACTGGGCGGATTGGAAGCCCGACGACTTGCCCAGATGCCCCCGGAACTGGGCATACTCGGACGGCGTCAGGGTGGCCAGCACCGCCCACTGCTCGATCATCTGCCGCTGTACATGCTTGATCCGGGCCAGCCGCTTGAGCGCCGGGCCGAGCTCATCAGCGTGCAGAAGCCTGATTGCGGAACGGATCTCGTGGATGATCAGCTTCATCCACAGCTCGGTGACGTGGTGCACGACGATGAATAGCATCTCGTCGTGGTGGTCGGACAACGGTTGCTGGGCGTGCAGCAACTCGTCCAGGTGCAGGTAGCTACCGTAGTTCAGGTCCGGCAGGTCCCGCTCGATGCCGTCCTCGATCGGTCGGATATTCGAGCTGTTCGTAGTCATCTGCGCCTCCGTTGGCCACGGTATCGCGCCAGGTGACGAGGACCACAGCCACGATGAGATCCGGGTGGGAGACGAACCTTGGCCGGCACCCGATGATCGGATGCCGGCCACGGCCAATCAACACGGCCAGTGCGACGTGTGAACTACTGAGCGTCGCCCGGGGCGTATCCACCCCCGTCGGGATGGGTGCCCTCCGGTCCGGCCGGTGCCGGCAGGCTGGCCGGCGATCCGGGCACCTTCTTGCCGGGCACGCCGTTCACCGCCTGGGTGGAGTACGCGTAGGTGAGCTGCGCGTAGGCGATCAGGTCGCTGTTGATGTCGAGTGCGTGCAGGTCGACATTGTCGAACGTGTCACACGCCTGGTGGTAGCACGGATCGAACGGCTCGCCGGCGGTACCACCCCAGATCGCTGCCTGCGCAGGGGTTTTGACCTGCTCGGCCCCGGTGAACAGGCCGCCGGAGGGGATGCCGTTGTTGATGAAGGCCTGGTAGTCGCTCCGGCCGGAGAAGGCTGCGTCGTCGTACCGCTGACCCACGGACGTGTAGTAGGACTCGAAGAGATCCTCGATGGCGACGGATCCCGGCGGGACGGGGACCGGGGCCACGTAGGTGGATTGATCGGCGTCGTACACCCCGAAGTAGTAGTTGGGCGAGCCGACCATGTCGTAGTTCAGGTACAGCGCGATCTTCGCCCGCTGCGCCGGGGACAGCCCGTTGACGTACGCGGTCGAGCCGACCAGACCGCCCTCCTCGTCGCCCCACCAGGCGAACCGCACGGTGTTCTCCGGCTTGAGCTTGGCCATCTTGAGCGCGACCTCGAGGATCGCCGCGGAACCTGAGCCGTTGTCGTTGATGCCGGGTCCGGCGTGCACGCTGTCCAGGTGCGCCCCAGCCATCACCACGTTGTTCCGGTTCGTGCCGGGCAGATCGGCAATGATGTTGACGTCCGTCCGGGTCTGGGAGGGCAGGACCCGCACGTGCGCGGTGGATCCCGGCTGCGCCAGCAACGATCCGTCGGCGAAGCTCGCGCCGACCACCGGGATTCCCGGGGTCGCCGGGGCCAGGGTGCCGACGATCAGGGCCTCGCGGTCCGGTGTGTTGCCCTGGTTGAAGATCACGACAGCCTCGGCGCCGGCCGTCTCGGCGTTGGTGGCCTTGACGGCGAACGTGCAGGTACCGCGTTGGATCAACGCGATGTCGCTCGGTCCGGTGAAGTCCAGGCCGGCGAAGTCGGAGGCCTCGCAGCCGCTGGTGGAGGCGCGGGGCGGCGTCAGGTTGATGTCGACCGGGATGACGTTGCCGGTGACGTCCCCGTTCCCACTATTGGTGAACGTGCCGGTCTCGTACTCCGCGTTGACCGGGGTGAGCTGTTGCAGCAGGGCCGGGAACACGAACTGGAATTGGAACGGGTTCAGCGTCACCTGGTAGCCGGCCTGGCCGAGCTTGCCGACGACGTAGTTGACGCTATCGGCGTAGCCCTTGGTGCCCGCGGCGCGGGAGCCGGGGTAGAACGGATCGTCATTGCTGTCGGCGATCTTCTGGAACTGCTCCTGATGTGCGCGTACGCCTTCGAGCGTGACGCACTCCAGGAGCTTGGCGTAGGTGTTGTTGTTCCGGTTGTCGCAGGCGTTGGCGGATGGCGCCGCCTGTGCCGCGGCGGCCGGCAACAGCACCGTGAGCAGCAATCCGGCCATGGCTGCGGGGATCAGCCGGCGGCCGAGTCGTCGACGGCGTGGCTCCCGTTGTCGGGGCATCCAGGACTCCCTTGTCCGAGGGCGGCGCCGGCTCGGGCGTCGCGGGCAGATGAGACCCAACGACAGTAACCCGAGGTTCACAGGCGGTACAGGGCATTTGCGACCCGACCGATGACCCCGATGTTGCTCTCGTCGGGCCGCTCCGTGTGCGACAAGCGTCACTGACGGTGATCGTGCCAGGCGGTTGCGGGACGGACGCGCATCCACCAGAATAATGAACGTTCAAGTATTCATATCGAAGATCTGTCCCTCACATCGAATCCGTAGGAGTGCTCGTGACCACCGCTACCCAACCCGCAGCCGGAACATCAAGCCTTAACGCCGTCAGGACCGGCGTCGGGTTGCTCGTCCTGCGGGCCGTCCTCGGCATCGTGATGATCGTGCACGGCTGGCAGAAGTTCTTCGTCGACGGCATCTCGGGCGTCGAGGGCTTCTTCACCCAGGTGGGGGTGCCGCTTTCGGGCGTGAGCGCGATCGTCGTGGCGACCGTCGAACTCGTTGGCGGAGTCCTGATGGTGCTCGGCCTGGGCACCCGCATCGTGGGCGCGCTGTACGCGGCGTGCATGATCGGGGCGATCGTCTTCGTGCACGCCTCCGCGGGCTTCCTCGCCGCGGCCGGCGGCTACGAGTTCGTCCTGCTCCTCGCCGCCGTGTCCGCGGCGATCGCGTTGACCGGCGCCGGTCGGTACAGCCTGGACGCGCTGATCCGCCGGTGAACCGGGGCCCGGCCGTCACAGTGGGGGGTTCTCCCGGGTGAGCCGACCGATCCGGTCCGCGGCGGCGGGCGCCAGTGCGGTCAGCTCGTTCCGGTCGCCGAGAGAAAAGTCGTGCCAGTCGAATCCGGGCGAGACGACCGCCGACACGAGCGACCAGGCGCCGTCGGGAGACGAACCCTGCCACCAGCCGGCCGGCACGTGGACCTGCGGCTGTTGGCCGTTCGCCACGTCCGACCCGAGCAGCACCTCGAGGTCCGCGCCGGACGGTTCGATCAGCAGCATCTTCAGCGGCGCACCGCTGTGGTGGAAGTAGACCTCGTCGCTGTGCAGCCGGTGCATGGCCGAGAAGTCGGTCCCGATCAGCATGAACAGGATCGCGGTCGCTCCGCCGCCGGTGAACGTGCGGCGGAACAGGCCGCCCTCCAACGCGAGTGGCTGCAGGCCCAGGTTGTCCGCGAGAGTTCGCCCGGCGGCGAGGTCGTCGGCGGGCGTCGGGACCGTCATCGGGTCGGCCATCGGGTTCACCCGGCCATGACCGGGACGGCGGCCAGCGCGGCGGCCAACTCGTCATCGGACAGGCCCGAGTCGATCATCCGGCCGGTCAGGTAGGCGTCATAGGCGGCCAGATCCAGCAGGCCGTGCCCGCACAGTGCCGTGACGATCACCTTCTCCTCGCCGGACTCCTTGCAGGCCAACGCCTCCCGGATGGTCGCGGCGAGTGCATGGGTCGGTTCGGGGGCCGGCACGATGCCTTCGGTGCGGGCAAAGCTGACGGCGGCGGCGAAGCACTCGGTCTGCTCGATGGCGACCGCCTCCATCAGCCCGAGTTCGTAGACGTGCGAGATGAGCGGCGCCATGCCGTGGTAGCGCAGGCCGCCGGCGTGGATCGGGTCGGGGACGAAGTCGTGGCCCAGCGTGTGCATCTTCATCAGCGGGGTGAGGCCGGCGGTGTCGCCGAAGTCGTACCGGTACTCGCCGCGGGTCAGTGACGGGCAGGAGGCCGGTTCGACCGCCCGGATCACCGGGTTCTGTCGGCCGGCCAGCTTCTCCCGGATGAACGGGAAGGCCAGTCCGCCGAAGTTGGAGCCGCCGCCGGTGCAGCCGATCACCAAGTCGGCGCCGGACTCGCCGGCCTTGGCCAACTGCAGCAGGGTCTCCTCGCCGATCACCGTCTGGTGCAGCAGCACGTGGTTGAGCACCGAACCCAGGGCGTACTTGGTGTCCTCCCGCTGCGCGGCGATCTCCACCGCTTCGGAGATGGCGATGCCCAGGGAGCCGGGATGGTCCTCGCCGAACGCCTTCCCTGCGCTGGTCAGCGGCGACGGGGACCGGTGCACGGTGCCGCCGAACGTCTCGATGACGGTGCGCCGGTATGGCTTCGTATCGTAGGAGGCGCCGACCTGCCACACCTCGCATTCCACGTCGAAGAGCGAGCAGGCGAACGCCAGCGCGGTGCCCCACTGGCCGGCGCCGGTCTCGGTGGTGAGCTTGCGTACCCCGGCCTTGGCGTTGTAATAGACCTGCGGGACCGCGGTGTTCGGCTTGTGCGAGCCGGCCGGGGAGACGCCCTCGTACTTGTAGTAGATCCGCGCCGGGGTACCCAGCGCCTGTTCCAGCCGGTGCGCCCGGAACAACGGCGAGGGCCGCCACAACCGGTAGACGTCCTGCACCTCGTCCGGGATCGGGATGTACCGGTCGGTCGAAACCTCTTGCAGGATCAGGTCCATCGGAAAGAGCGGGGCAAGATCGTCCGGGCCGACCGGCTCGTGCGTACCCGGGTGCAGCGGCGGCGGGGGCGGCGACGGCAGATCCGGGATGATGTTGTACCAATTCGTGGGCATCTCCGACTCGTCGAGCAGGTACTTGTGCTGCCGAATGGCCATGCGCGCCGCCTTCATCGTTGAACCCGTCGGGACTGCGAGGCTACCCCCGGCCGCGTCGGATCAACGGACCGGCGACCGGGGCGCGGGACTCGGGGGCGCCTGGTGCGCGGCCGAAACCATTGACCGCAGCCCCAACAGTCACATTCGGCGCGGGTAGGTCCGCGCGGGCGTCGTTGATCCGCGCGGGTCAGGCCCAGAGCTCGGCCAGGTCGGGGAGGGCGACCCGGGTGGCCGACGCGGCCCGGGCCGGCGTCGGACGCGGCGGGTTCAGGTCGACCACCTCGACCGCGGCGAGGGCGTCGTCGGCCAGGAAGCGGCTGATCGGCGCCATCGAGTGCCGGTCGTCGCGGGCGTGCCGGTGGTGCGGCATCCGCAGCGGCGCATACAGGTGCAGCTCGTCGGCGGCGCGGGTGACCGCCACATAGAACAGCCGGGCCTCCTCCTCGATCCCGTCGGCCTTGGCCAGTGCCATATCGGAGGGGAACGATCCGTCGACCAGGTGCAGCACGTGCACGATCGGCCATTCCAGACCCTTGGCCGAATGCACGGTGGACAGCACCAGGTAGTCGTCGTCCTGCGTCGGCGGACCGGCGAGGTCGCTGGTCGAGGCGGGCGGATCGAGGGTGAGTTCGGCGACGAACGCGGCAAGGTCCGGTGACGAATCGGCGGCGCCGACGAGTCGCTCCAGGTCGCCGAGCCGCACCGACCAGTCCCGGTAGCGCGCGGTGACCAGTGGTCGGAGCAGCTCCAGGCAGCCGCGGGCCCGGTCGCCGATGCGGCGCCGGGCCCGGGCGTCCGCCACGGCCCGCAGGGTCGCGGCCAGGCTCACCCGGCACATCGCCGGCGCCGCCGCCACGGCCTCGGCGTGCCGGTCGTCGTCCATCGGCCGCTCCGGGTCGGCCACCACCTGCAGGAGTGCCCTCGCCCGGGCCGGTCCGATGCCGTCGTGCAGTCGGAGCAGCCGGTACCAGGCGACCTCGTCCATCGGGTTGTCCAGGAGCCGGACGGCGGCAACGAAGTCCTTGACGTGCGCGGCCTCCAGGAACTTCAGCCCGCCGTACTTGACGAACGGCACGCCTCGGGCGGTCAGCTCGACCTCGAGCAGGTCGCTGTGTTGCGATGCGCGCATCAGGACGGCCTGGTCGCGCAGTCGCCGACCGTCCTGATGCGCGACGAGCACCGCGTCGACGATCGCCCGGGACTCGGCCGGCGCGTCGTGGCAGCGCACCAGCCGCGCCCGATGACCCTCCCGGCGTTCGGAACGCAGGGTGATCCGGTGCTCGGCACCGCCGTTCGGGCGGACAAAGTTGGCCAGGTCGAGCAGCCGCTGGTGGGAGCGGAAGTTGCGTTCCAGCCGGACCACGGTCACGTCCGGCAGGTCCCGGATCAGCGACCGCAGGTGCGCGTGGTCGGAGCCGCGGAACCCGTAGATCGCCTGGGCGTCGTCACCGACCACAGTCAGACCCTGCCCGCCGGGGCGCAGCGCGTGCACGATGTCCACCTGGGTGGCGTTGACGTCCTGGTACTCGTCCACCAGAAGGTGATCCCAGCGGCCGGCGATCTGCGGGCCGACGACCGGGTCGCGCAACAGGGTGCGCCAGGCGAGCAGCAGGTCGTCGAAGTCCAGCATGCCCCGCTCGCGCTTGCGGGCGACGTAGGCGCGGAACAGATCCATCACGGCATCGACGTGTGGGTGCACCCAGCCGAACTCGGTCTTGATCAGGACCCGGGCCGGCGTGCCGGTGTTCACCGCCCGCGAGTAGATGTCCACCAGGGTGGCCGCCCGGGGGAACCGCCGATCGGTGCCGTCCAGGCCGTGGTCGTGCCGCAGTAGGTCCATCACGTCGGTGGCGTCGGCCCGGTCGAGCACGCTGACCGCCGGCGGCAGGCCCAGCGCGTCGGTGTGCCGGCTGATCACCGCATGCGCGACGGCGTGAAAGGTGCCGCCCTGCAGTCGGTGCCCGGCATCCGGCTGCGTGCACATGGCCGCGGCCCGGGACACCATCTCGTCGGCGGCCCGCCGGGTGAACGTCAACAGCAGGACCCGTTCGGCGGGCACGCCCCGGTCGAGCAGGTTCGCCACCCGGGCGGTCAGCGTGCGGGTCTTGCCGGTGCCAGCACCGGCCAGAATGGCCAGCGGGTCGTCGCCATGCGCCACCGCGGACAGCTGGGCGTCGTCGAGCCCGGCGTCCCACCCTGTCTCGAACATTCGTGCGATGCTATCGCCGAGCTCGCTCCCACCGTGTCCGACGCGCCGATCCCACCCGCGGCCCGTCACCCGTCATGACTCGGCCCGAGGCTCAGCCTGCCCGTCGTGCCGCGCCCACCACCCCGATCCGCCCCGAGGCCGCCCTGATCAGGACCGACGCCCAGGTCCGATACGGCCGCCACTGTTCGGCGATCTCGGTGAACCGGTCAGGGGTGACCGGTCCGTCGAACCGGTAGTGCAGGGCCACCAGCTCCAACAGCATCGGCTCGTCGACCGGCAACACGTCGGTGAAGCCGACCGACCTGATGGTGATCAGGGAAGCGTAGAACGGGCCGATCCCCTTGAGCCGCTGCATGTCGTCCTGGCACGCGTCCGGGCCGATGTGGCGGAGCCGGTCGACGTCCAGGGTGCCGGTCAGCGCCTTGCGGGCGATGCCGTGCATCCGGTGAATCTTCTCCGCGGTCAGCCCGGGGAACTCGGTCACCGCCAGCAACTGCTCGGGTGTGGGCAGGGCGGCCAGCCGCTGCCCGGCCAGCTCGAACACCCGGCCGTGCCGTTCGGACAGCTGCGCCCGCACCTGCGCCATCTGCCTGGCCGGGCGTCGCGCCGACAGCACCGACCAGATCGCGGCCTCGTAGGGCGAATAGAACAGCGGCGGTAGCAGGCCGGGTGCTGCCTCCTGCAGCCGGCCGATCACCGGGTCGCGCACGCCGACGTCGGCGAACCCGCTGCCATCCTGGTCCAGCGAGAGCACCCGGGCGACCTGGGCCTTCACCGAGTCCACCCGGTCGGCCCCCACCCCGTGCGCCGTGCCGTTCACGACGCCACCGTTGTCCTGCCGCAGCTCGACGCCCACCTGATCGGCGTAGCCGTCCAGGCAGAACGCCAACCGCATCACGCCGTCGAACTTCTCGCTCGCGCGACCGCCGAAGCCGAACTCCGCGGACTCCCGCAGGCGGTAGGGGCTGGTCGGGGTGATGGTGAAGGTCGTCATGGCCGCATCATGGAGCAGGGGTCTGACAGTGCCTGAAATCAGCTGGTGAACAGTGCCGCCAGGAAGATCAGGTACCCGATGCCGGCGGCCGCGCACAGCGCACCCGAGGCCGGGTTCCACCGCCGGCGGATCGCGGCCACCGCGAGCCCGGTGGCCAGCAGGATCCAGACGAGGGCGTGACCGTAGTCGAGCACCGCCCCACGCCAACCCTCTGCGGTTGCGTCCACCCCGTCGCCGAGGGTCACGAACACCAGGGCGATCAAGAGAGCGGCCAGCGCGGCGACCGCGAACCCCACCCGGGCCCGGCCGGGCGCTGTCCCGCTCATTCGCGCAGTATCCCGGACAGCCGGTACGGCTGAACCCGCGCCTTGACATGTGTCGGCCGCCGTGCAATCCTCCTAATCATGTTAGGTACACCTACTCGTGATCGGACAGCGGAACGCCGTTCGGCAACGAGACGGGAGATCCTCGACGCGGCCTGGACGCTTTCCCGCGAGCGGGGACTGGTGGACTGGACGCTGAAGGACGTCGCGGCGCTCGTCGGGATGCGGGCGCCGTCGCTGTACTCGCATTTCGAATCGAAGCTGGCCATCTATGACGCGATGTACGGGCAGGCCTGGTCGGAGTACGAAGGCCTCGCCCGGTCCGCGCTCGATGCGGGCGACTTCCGGACCTCGGCCCGCGACACGGTGAAGGCCATGTCCCATCAGTTCTTCGACTTCGCGGTGGCCGATCTGCCCCGCTACCAGCTCATGAACCAGCGGTCAGTGCCCGGCTTCACGCCCAGCGCCGAGGCCTATGCCCCGTCCGTTCGGACAATACAACTCGGCCTCGATCTCTTGGCGGCCATTGGGGTGACCGACCGCGGTGACGTCGAGATCTGGTTCGCGTTGCTGGCCGGGCTCATCGACCAGCAGCTCGCAAACGATCCCGGCGGCACCAGCCGGCGGGAATTGGTGGACCGCGCCGTCGACATGTGGTGTGACTCGGTGGGACTCATGCCGGAACCGAAGGAAGGGGAACAGAAATGACCACGATGTCCGAATCAACCGCTGCACCCCGGCAGCTGTGCCGCTCGCAGTTCGACCGGACCAAGGCCATGGCCCTGGCCCGCGATGAGTACGAGCGATTCGCGGACGCGGTCGTCGGCCTGGGCGCCGACGACTGGGGTCGGCCGACCCGGTGCCCCGCGTGGGACGTCCGGCAGTTGACCTGCCATGTGATCGGGATGGCCGAGTTCGCCGCGGACCAGACGGAGGGGGACCGGCAACGGGCGCTCGCCGGCGCGGCCGCGGCGCGGCCAGGCGGTGACTTCACCGAAGCGCTCACTGCCCTGCAGGTTCACGAACGCGAGAGCTGGCTGCCTGCGGATGTTGTCGCGAACGTCAGGACGGCCGGACAGCGGGCCGCCGCCGGTCGGGCAGCAACACCGGCGCAGATTCTCCGGGCGGCCATGCCGGCTCCGTTCGTGGTCAACGGCTCCCCCGAGTGGTGGTCGGTGGGCTACCTGGTGGACACCATCCTGACCCGGGACGTCTGGATGCACCGGATCGACCTGTGCGCCGCGGTGGGTACTCCCCTCACGCTCAGCGCCGACCACGACGGGGTCATCGTGGCCGACGTGGTCGACGAGTGGGCGCAGCGGCACGGGCGACCATTCTCACTCACCCTGACCGGGACCGCGGGTGGCGTCTTCGCGCGCGGACACGGTGGGGACGAACTCGAACTCGACGCCATCGAGTTCGCGACGGTCGCCTCCGGCCGCGGGACCGGGACCGGACTGCTCGCCACCCAGGTTCCGTTCTGACCCGCGGAGGGATGATTGCGATGCGCACACACAGGGTTTCGCCGGACGTGTCCCTGCTCAGCGACACGGCGGAGGTGCCGGGCATTGGGTTCCTCCCGGTCAACGCATTCGTCCTGCACGCCGAGCAGCCGGTGGTGGTCGACACCGGGCTCTCGACGGCGGACAAGGACTTCGTGTCCGATCTGGGTCGGGTCATCGACCCGGCCGACGTTCGCTGGATCTGGCTGACCCACCCCGACCGCGACCACACCGGCGGCCTCTTCGACCTTCTCGACGCCGCACCGCACGCCCGCGTCGTCACCACGTTCATCGGCGTGGGCATCCTGGGCTGCGAACGACAACTACCCCTTGATCGGGTCTTTCTGCTCAATCCCGGGCAGAGCCTGGACGTCGGTGACCGCCTGCTGACCGGATACCGGCCCCCGCTGTACGACAATCCGGCGACGGTCGGATTTCTCGACCGGAAGTCGGGCGCGTTCTTCTCCTCGGACTGCTTCGGTGGGCCGATGACCTCCGCCGAGATCGCCACCAGCGACGATGTTCGAGCGGTGGGGGACGGTGATCGTGAGGCGGCGCAACTGATGTGGGCCGCGATCGACAGTCCCTGGGTGCATTCGGTCGACCGGGCCAAGTTCCAGGCGTCCATCCGGACGATCGAATCGCTCCATCCCTCTGCGGTGTTCAGCACGCATCTCCCGCCCGCTGTCGGCATCAACGACAAGCTCTTCTCGACCATCGCCGCGGCGGCGGACGGTCCCGAATTCGTCGGTCCGGATCAGCAGGCACTCGAGGCGATGCTGGCCACGTTCGAACCGCCGGCTCGCTCGATGGCCTGATCTGCAGCAAGGTTCGCCCTGGTGCGGTCGGTCAGATCCGCTGCAGGCGCAGGACAGTGACTGCGGCGGTGGCAACGGCAAGACAGGCGGCGATCAGCAGGCTGACGCGCATGCCGGCGGTGAAGGTGTCGGGTTGGGCGAGCAGCGCCCCGAACACCGCGACGGCCAGCGCCCCGCCCACTTGGCGGCTGGTGTTCAGAGCCCCGCTCGCGGTGCCGACCTGTTCGGGCACGACCGCGTCGAGCAACGCGGTGGTGGCCGGAGGCATCACGGTCGGCCCGGCGAGGCCGACGAGCACCATCAGCGCGGAAAGCACGAATACCGGGGTGCCGATCGGGAGCAGCGCGAGCGCCAGCAGACCACCGGTCATCAGCAGCAGACCGACGGTGATCAGCGTCCTGGTGCCGAACCGCTCGACAAGGCGGGCGCTGAAGGGTGTCAGCAGGGCCCCGGCCAGCATCATCGGCACGAATACGAACCCGGTCTGCAACGCGGTCAGGCCCTGCGCCTCCTGCAGGTACAGGCTCATCACGAACGGCAGCCCGTAGTAGCAGGCCATGAACGTGAAGCCGACAACGATGACGACCGTCACGGTGCGGGACCGGAACATGCCCAGCGGCAGCATCGGATGGCGACCGCGTGCCTGCGCGGTCAGGAACACCAGCGACGCCACCAGCGTGATCCCGAACGCCCCGATCACGGCGGGGCTGGAGAATCCCTGGGCGCCTGCTTCGATCGCGCCGAAGGTGAGCCCGCCCATCGCCAGCACCGCGGTGAGCTGCCCGACCCGGTCGAACGGCGCCGGGCGGCGGGGGGATGCAGCCGCGCGGCGCAGCAGGAGCAGGGCGGCCGCGCCGGCCGGGACGTTGATCATGAAGATCAGCCGCCAATCCACCGTGGTGAGGAGCCCACCGAGCACCGGTCCGGACGTGGAGGCGACGGCGCCGCCCATCGCCCAGACACCGACGGCCCGCGCGCGGCGGCGCGGGTCGGGAAAGGTCTGGCCGAGCAACGCCATGGACGACGGCGTCATCACCGCGGCCGCCGCACCTTGGACGATCCGGGCGACGATCAGCAAGGTCAGGTTCGGGGCCACCCCGCACGCCGCGGAGGCCACCACGAACGTGGCCAGACCGGCGACGAAGGCCCGTCGGGCGCCGACCCGGTCCGCGATCGAGCCGAAGGACATCAGCAGCGCGGCGAACGCCAGGGTGTACCCGTCGACGACCCACTGCAGGCCGGTCATCCCGCCGCCGAGGTCGGCGCGGATCGACGGCAGCGCGACGTTCACCACCACCGCGTCCAGGGTGATCACGAACATGCCCACGAAACATGTGGCCAGCACGGCCCGACCGCCCCACCGGGTCCCGACGTGAACCCGCTCGTGGGAATCGACGGGCGCCGAGACGGTTCCGGCGGATTGTCGTCCGGCGCGCACGGTGGCGTCCGGGTCGGCGTCCGGCCGGGTTCGGGTTGAGGTCACTCCTGAAGTGAACGGCGGCGACGACGGCGCAGCCAGGTCGCGGTTATCAGGGTTCTGACAGCACCCCCCAGCCACCGGGCATGCGTCGTAGCGTTCAGGTCATGGACAACCGCGTCGAGATCAGGGAATTCCTGACCACCCGTCGGGCCAAGGTCAGCCCAGAGCAGGCCGGGGTGCCCCTGTACGGGGGGCGGCGTCGGGTGCCCGGGCTCCGCCGGGAGGAGGTCGCAATGCTGGCCGGTGTCAGCGTCGACTACTACACCCGATTGGAAAGGGGCCACGTGCAGGGTGCCTCGGAAACCGTGCTGGACGCGATCGCCGAAGCGCTCCGCCTGGACGACGCGGAACGGGACCACCTGCACAACCTGGCCCGTGCGGCTCGGATCAGCCCACGGGCCCCGCGGCGCCGAGTCCAACAGCAGATCCGACCCAGCCTGATCCGGCTGCTGGACTCGATGACCGACACCGCCGCGTTCATCCGCGACGCCCGCCTGGACCTGCTGGCCGTCAACGACCTCGGTCGTGCGGTGTTCGCGCCGGTGCTCGCGGATCCGGCCCGGCCGGCCAACATGGCCCGTTTCAACTTCCTGGATCCGGCCGCCCGGCAGTTCTATCCCGAGTGGGACGCCGCCGCCGACACCAGCGTCGCGTTGCTGCGGACCGCCACCGGCCGTGATCCACTGGACAAGGCCCTCACCGACCTGATCGGGGAGCTCGCGACCCGCAGCGACGCCTTCCGCGCCCGCTGGGGACACCACGATGTGCGTGCCCACCGCACCGGCGTCAAGCACTTCAACCATCCCGTGGTCGGCCTGATCGACATCGAGTACGACAGCCTGGACCTGCCCGGCACCGGCCTGACCCTGACCGCCTACAGCGCCGAACCCGGTACCCCGGCGGCGGACAAGCTCACCCTGCTCGCCAGTTGGCACGCGGTCGATCACCAAACCGGACCAAGCTACGCCGCCGACCAAGCAGGGTGAAGGAAACCGCTTCCGCAAGAGGCAGACGAGCCCCCATTCCCGCGGACCTTTTTGATGAGTCAAAGCGAGGTGTTGACGGGATCGCCATCAGGCCCTATGATTACCTGCAGCGGAGATAACCGCCGCTGAGACCCAGGATGTTATCCGCCTTCGGGTGGAGCAGGACCTGAGCTCTGATCGCGTCAAGTGACGTGGATCACAGCTCAGGTCCTTTTTTGTTTTCCGGACTTTTCATGACGACGTCGGCACTGCTCAAGGAGGAGGCGATTCTGAACGAACCCCGCACTGACACCGACCCCAGAGGGAACGGCCTCCGAAGATCGCGCCTCTCGTTCACGAATAGCGTCTTTCAACTGGCCTTGTCGACCCCGTTGGCCATTTCATCCACGATCGTTGCACAAGCCTCCGCACGAGAAGGAACCAATCCATGAGCACGAAGTATTCGCAGCTCGCCGAGCAGATCATTGATCTGGTCGGCGGGTCTGACAACATCGAAGAGGTCTACCACTGCCAGACCCGGTTGCGGTTCGGGCTGCGTGACGACAAGAAGGCCGACCAGGCGGCGCTGAACGAAACCGACGGTGTCACAACCAGTCTGATCAGTGGCGGGCAGTTCCAGGTGGTCGTCGGCATGCACGTGAAGGACGTGCACGACGAGGTCCAGCGGCAGCTGACCGCGCACGGCCACACCGGCCAGGCCACGCAGGTCGACGACAAACCCAAGGCGAAAAAGAGCTTCATCAACGTCGTCATCGACTTCGTCGCAGGCACCTTCCAGCCGATCATTCCGGCGCTGTCCGGCGCCGGCATGATCAAGGCCCTGCTGGCCCTTCTGGTGGTCTTCAACATCACCACCCGGGATTCCCAGACCTACTACGTGTTGAACTTCTTCGCGGACGCGGTGTTCTACTTCCTGCCGATCCTGATCGCCTTCTCCGCGGCGACCAAACTCAAGTGCAACCCGGTGCTGGCGGCCGCGCTCGCCGGGATCATGTTGCATCCGAACTGGATCGCATTGGTCACCAGGGGCGAACCGGTCAGCCTTTTCGACTTCATCCCGATGACCCTGGTCAACTATGGCGGATCGGTCCTTCCGATCATCCTGGTGGTGCTCGTCCAGTCGGTGGTCGAGAAATGGTTGCACAAGGTCGTCCCGGCGGCGATCAACCTGGTGTTCGTCCCGATGCTGACCCTGCTGATCGTGGGCACGCTGGCGATGACGGTGCTCGGCCCGATCGGCAGCATCCTGTCCGGCTACCTGGCCGTGTTCTTCACCTTCCTGAGCACCAACGCGGCCTGGGCGCCGGCCGTGATCATCGGTGCGCTGCTCCCGGTCATGGTGATGTTCGGCCTGCACAACGCGGTCGCACCGTTGGGGATCGTGCAGCTGGCGCAGACCGGCTTCGACAGCATCTTCGGACCGGGCGCGCTGTGCTCCAACATCGCGCAGGGCGTGTCCTCGCTGGTGGTCGCGTTCCGGACAAAGGACGTCAAGCTGCGGCAGATCGCCTCGGCGGGCGGCATCACCGCGCTGATGGGCATCACCGAGCCCGCCCTCTACGGTGTGAACCTGCCCAAGCGGTACCCGCTGGTGGCCGCGATGATCGGTGGCGGCGCCGGTGGCCTGTACGCGGGGCTGACCCAGGCGCACCGGTTCGCGACCGGATCCTCCGGCCTGCCCGCCGCCCTGCTGTACATCGGCGAGGACACCATGCGGCACTTCTACAACATCCTGATCGCGCTGGGCATCTCGGCCGTGGTGACCGCGGTGGTGACCCTGATCCTCTCGTTCAAGTTCGAGAAGAAGCACGCCGCGGCAGCCGCCGGTCATGCCGATGGCACAGCAGGCGCCCCGGCGACAGGAGCCGCGGCGGTCGGTCACGAGTCGGTCGAGGAGTTCGGCGAGGGCGAGTTCTCCGCCGACACGCTGACCCTGGTCCGTACCGACGTCACCGAGCTCACCGCTCCGGCCGCCGGCACGGTGGTCCCGCTGTCCGAGGTGGCCGACCCGGCGTTCGCGGCCGAGGCAATGGGCCCCGGGGTGGGCATCGAACCGGTCGACGGCGCCATCGTCGCGCCTTGCTCGGGCACCATCATGGTGGCCATGCCCACGGGCCACGCCTTCGGTATCCGCACCGACGACGGCCTGGAGGTGCTGGTGCACGTCGGCATCGACACGGTCACCATGAAGGGTGAGGGCTTTTCCGGCGCGGTCGCGCAGGGCACCCGCGTGCAGGCCGGGCAGCGTCTGGTGACCGCCGACCTGGACGCCATCAAGGCGGCCGGGCACCCCGCCACCGTCATCCTGGTGCTGACCAACTACGCCAAGTTCGGCGACGTCACCCCGACCACCGGCAGTAACGTCATCGCCGGCGAGCCCGTGCTGACCGTCGCCCACTGACCCGCTGCCAACTCAAACTCTCAGGAAGGTTCAGATCAATGCAGTACCAACAGCTCACCCCGTTCCCGGACGACTTCTTCTGGGGCGCATCCACCTCCGCCTACCAGGTCGAGGGCGGCTGGGACGCCGACGGCAAGGGCCCGTCGGTGATCGACGCCCGCACCGAGTTCCCCGCCGGTACCACCGACTTCAAGGTCGCCTCGGACCACTACCACCGCTACGCCGAGGATGTCGCCCTGTTCGCCGAACTCGGGCTCACCGCGTACCGGTTCTCGATCGCCTGGACCCGGATCGTCCCGGACGGGGACGGTGCGGTGAACCCGGCCGGGGTGGCGTTCTACCACCGGCTGATCGACGAACTGCGGGCCAAGGGCATCGAGCCGATCGTCACCATGTACCACTTCGACCTGCCCCAGGCGCTGGACGAGCGGGGTGGGTGGGCCAACCCGGCCACCATCGACGCGTTCGTCCGCTACGCCCGCATCCTGTTCGAGGAGTACGGCGACAAGGTCCGGTACTGGCTGACCATCAACGAGCAGAACATGATGATCCTGCACGGCGACGCGGTCGGCACCACCGGCAAGGCGGGTGGAACCGGCAAGAAGGCGCTCTACCAGCAGAATCACCACATGTTCCTGGCCCAGGCCCGGGCCATGGCCCTGTGCCACGAGCTGCTGCCGGCGGCGAAGATCGGGCCGGCGCCGAACATCGTGTCGGTGTACCCGGCGACCAGCGCCCCCGAGGACGTGATCGCCGCCGACGACTGGGACGCCGTGCGTAACCTGCTGTACCTGGACCTGGCGGTTCGCGGCTCCTACCACCCGCTGGCCTGGGCGTACCTGGTGGAACGGGGCTGGGAGCCGGTCATCGCCGACGGTGATCTGGACGTGCTGGCCGCCGGGCGACCTGACTTCATCGCGTTCAACTATTACTCCACCCAGACCGTCGGCGCCTCCCGTGGGGACGCCTCCGACCTGCAGACCCGCGGGGCGGATCAGCAGCTCGTGCGCGGCGAGGTGGGCTTGTACCGGGCGGAGAAGAGCCCGCACCTGCCGACCAACGCGTTCGGCTGGGAGATCGACCCGGTCGGGATGCGCACCACCATGCGCCGGTTGTGGGACCGCTACCGGCTGCCGCTGATCATCACCGAGAACGGCATCGGGGCATTCGACGAACTCGTCGACGGCCGGGTGCACGACGACTACCGCATCGACTACCTGCGCCGGCACCTCGAGCAGATCCAGTGGGCGATCAGCGACGGCGTCGACGTCTTCGGGTACTGCCCGTGGGCCGCGATCGACCTGATCTCCACCCATCAGGGCTGCTCCAAGCGGTACGGCTTCATCTATGTCGACCGCGACGAGTTCGACCTGCGCGAGCTGGCCAGGGTGAAGAAGGACAGCTTCCACTGGTACCGGGCCGTCATCGACAGCGGCGGCGCCGCGCTGGGTGACGAACCCGCCGCGGTCGCCGCGGCCGCACCGTGACGTTCTGATCCATGGACGAGCCGCCGGCGTGGTCCAATCCCGCCGGCGGCTTTCGTCCGGTCCGGTTCGGCGGTGACGGGTCGCGGCCCCAGATTGGCGCGCGGGCCTGCCCGATTCCGGTCGTGTGTGATGTTGTCTATCCGGGGCCGCCACGGCCCGCGGCGGAAGAGGATGGCGATGCGGGTCAAACGGGTCATCGGCAACAACGCCGTGCTGGCGGTGGACGATGACGGCCACGAAGTGGTGGCGTTGGGTCGAGGGGTCGGGCACGGCCGACGGCCCAACGACACGCTGGACGCCGACCGGGTCGAGCAGGTCTTCATCGCCGGCGGCGACGCGGCCAGTGACCGGCTGACCGAGTTCCTCGCCGACGCCCCGCTCAGTTGCGTGCGCGCCGCGGCCAAGATCGCCGACCTCGCCCACGAACGGCTCGGCCTGCGGGTGACCCAGGCCCTGATCCTCCCGATCGCCGACCACCTGACCTTCGCGATGCACCGGCACCGCGAAGGAATCCCGATGGACTACCCACTCGTCTGGGAGGTCGGTCAGCTCTACCCGCAGGAACTCGAGGTCGGCCGCGCCGCGGTCACACTGGCCAACGCTTCCCTGGGGATCGAACTGGACCCGGACGAGGCCGTGGCGTTCGCGATGCACTTCGTGAACGCCCAGTTCGCCACCCCGGGCCTGTCCAGCACGGTCCGGATGACCGAGACCATCACCAGGATGTTCGACGTCATCGAAAGGACCTTCGGCCTGACGATCGACCGGCGGTCCATGACCGCGGCCCGGTTCGTCACGCACCTGCGTTACCTGTTCACCCGGATCGCCTCGGGCAAGCAGATCAACGAACCGCACCACACCCTGGTCGACGCGATCGCCAACGCCCACCCCGAGGCCATGGTCTGCGCCGCCAAGCTCCAGTACTTCATCGAGATGGGCCTGTCCACCCACCTGACACCCGACGAAACCGGCTACCTCGCACTGCATGTCGCCCGGCTGGTGTCGGACGTGCGAAGCCAGATGCCGAGCTGACCGGACCGAATATCCCAGCCGGGCGGCATTGCAAGCACTTGTTTGACCTGGCCAAAGCCGCCGGTCCGGCAACTCGCGCGCCGCGCCGTCGGCCCGGCCAGGTGTCGGCGAGCCTGCGGCGGCTGATGGACGGGGGTGACGGGCGTTCCTGCGTTCATCCGCAACGGGCGCCTGGACATCCTCGCGATCAACCCGCTCGGGCAAGCCCTGTACTCGGAGGCGTTCGCCAACCCGCAACGGCCGGTGAACCTGGCGCAGTTCTGCTTCCTGGACGAAAGGGCCCACCGGTTGTATCCGGATTGGTCGGTTGTGGCGGATACCACGGTCGCACTGTCGGAATTCCGGCGTGGACAGCTCACCGACCAGCTCGGTCAATCGTTCGTCCGAAGAGTCTCGGGCCGCCTCGGTATACCGCCTCTGGGACAAGCATGATGTCCGCCTGCATCAAAGCGGGTACAAGGAGTTCCGTCACCCCGTCGTGGGCGACCTGCGGTTGAGCCTGGACGCGCTCGAACTGCCGGCCGAGCGGGGCTTGACGTTGACCTCCTACAGCGCGGAACCGACACCCCGTCCGAGCGTCGGATGCGCGAACTCGCCGAATGGGCCCGGTCGCATGTGCCGTCCCTCGTGGGCTCTTCGCCGGCGCCGGCCGACTCCCGCTGACGCCAGCCAACAGGACGCGCCGCCCCGGCGGTGCGTACCCACTGACAGTCGCAACGTCTTGGGTCAGCGGTGCGCATCGTGTCGATACGGGTGACGGCATCGGGGATCGGCGTGGTCCCCACGGTGAGCTCAAGAATCTCGCGTCGAACGGTCGGACGGTGGGCCAGCTCTGCGAGCACGGCTGCCACGTCGACGCGAGGCACATCGCCGTATGCAATTGCGTGGCCGAGTCGCATGTGACCGGTTCCCGGGCCGACGCCGTCGCCGTCGACCAGGCGCGCGTCCGCGGTGGGGGCGCTGCTGGCCCGGCCTGCCGCAATGCTCGGCCAGTTCGGATCGCGCTTCGCGCCAGACTTGGTCGCTTCGCGCCGGCAATTGCCGGCGCGTCGTGCGCATTCCCGGCGCGAAGCGGTGACCGGCGCGCCGGCTGAGCCCATGACAGCACAAACACCAAGATCAACTTAGCTCAAGCTACGTGGGATTGCGGCCTGCCGGAGCTGCTCGGCCTGCTCGGCCCGGCGGAACGTCGCGATGACGTGATCGCCCCGCCGAGCCAGGGTCGGCAGCAGTTGCGAGCCCGATCCCGCCGGTGGCGCCGATGAGCGTGATGAGGTCATGCTGCCTTCTGGTTCAGCGGGCTGCGTATTCCTCGTCGGTGACGTGGTCGAGCCACGTGGTGGTCGTGGCGGGATCGTCCCCGTTCTCCAGCATGGCCAAGTGCTCCATGAACCGGTCCGGCGCGGCGCCATGCCAGTGCTCCTCGCCGGGCGGGGTGTAGATGGTCTGGCCGGGGTGCAGCACGACGATCTCACCGCCGCGGGCCTGCAGGTAGGCGACGCCCTCGGTGACGTGCAGGGTCTGGCCGTTGGCGTGCGAATGCCAGGCGGTGCGGGCGCCAGGGGCGAAGCGGACCTTGGCGACCACCATCTTCTGGCCGTTGTCCTGCGGCTTGGCGATCGCGTCCACCCACACGTCGCCGGTGAACTGCTCGGGCGGGTTCTTCCCGGTCGGTGCCGGATCGATGATCCTCATTCTGTTTCCTTTCGAACCGATTTCCTCCGGTCGGAGGGGGGTCGGAGGGCTGGTCAGGTGAGTCAGCACGCAGACCCGACCGAAAGCTGCAGACCCGGCCGAAAGCCGGACCTGCTTCGGCCCCGTGCGCAAGGATGCGGGCTGGCGTCTGCTCACGATCCACACGCTACGACTGCGGACCGTGCACGTGGGATGCCCTGTCAGTACCCGTCTCGACGAGGACCCTCACGTCCGTGTGGCTCGAGATGTCCTGAAAGGCGATCAGGTACCGGCCAGATTCAAGGAGGGACGGTAGGGGACGGGTATAGCCGACGAGTGAGGCCCGCGATCCGTCGCGGCGTGCCAGGCCCTGCCAGTCCCCCTCTTGACAGGGACTCCCACCCGGTGGCCTGAGCGCGATTTGATGGAAGACGGGCGATGCCGCACACCGCCCACGGAAGGAGATGCAGCATGACCGACAACCAGAGCACGGGCTGGACGGGCGGGCAGCGCACGTTCGGCGACTTCGCGCCCGGAATGGTCCATTACACCGACAAGATCCTGTTCGACGAGGTGTGGGAGCGTGACGGCCTGTCCAAGCGTGACCGCAGCCTGATCACCGTCGCCGCGCTCACGGCGATGGGAAAGGCCGAACAGCTCACCTTCCACCTCGACTACGCCCGCCGGAACGGCGTCACCGAGGAGGAGCTGAAAGAAGCGATCACCCACCTGGCGTTCTACACCGGCTGGCCCAACGGGATGAGCGCCATGACCGTCGCGAAGCAGGTCTTCGGCGGCGACACCTGACCGGTGTGGCCCGGCCACATCGAAGCTGAAATCCACCGAAAAGAAGGAGAACCGATCCTCATGCGAGGAGTAGTTTTGCATGCGCCCGGCGATGTCCGGGTCGAAGACCGCGAGGACCCGAAGATCATTGCTCCCACCACGCGATCGGCCGGCTGTCCGCGACCTGCGTGTGCGGGTCCGATCTGTGGGACTACCGCGGCATCAACCCCGTCGATCGGCCCACCCCGATGGGCCACGAGTACGTCGGCGTCGTCGAGCAGGTCGGCGCCGAGGTGACGAGCGTCAAGATCGGTGACTTCGTGGTCGGGTCGTTCTTCGCCTCCGATAACACCTGCGAGATCTGCCGCGCCGGCTACCAGCCGTCCTGCCAGCACGCCGAGTATGTCGGCCTCGGCGGCGCACAGGCCGAGCTGCTGCGCGTCCCGCTCGCCGACGGCACCCTCGTCGCCACCCCCGGGCAGCCGGCTGCGGATCTGATCCCGTCGCTGCTGGCCGCCTCCGACGTGCTCGGCACCGGCTGGTTCGGCGCCGTCGCCGCCGAGGCCGGCCCCGGCAAGACCGTCGTCGTGGTTTGCGATGGCGCGGTGGGACTGTCCGCCGTGCTCGCTGCCCGCCAGCTCGGCGCCGAGCGGGTCATCGCAATGTCCCGGCACCCCGAGCGGCAGGCGCTGGCCCGCGAGTCGGCGCCACCGACATCATCGAAGACCGCGGCGAGGCGGGCGTGGCGAAGATCAAGGAGCTCACCGACGGGCTTGGCGCGCACAGCGTGATCGAGGCCGTCGGCACCCAGGAGTCGATGATGCAGGCGATCCGCTCCACCCGCGCGGGCGGGCATGTGGGCTACGTCGGCGTCGCTCGCGGTGTCGAACTGCCCGGCGAGGAGCTGTTCTACAGCCACACGCATGTGCACGGTGGGCCGGCCCCGGTGGGTCGCTTCCTGCCGCAGCTGATCGAGCGCATCTGGAACCGCCAGATCGACCCGGGGAAGGTCTTCGACCTCGAACTGCCACTGGCCGACGCCGCCGTGGCCTACAAGGCCATGGACGAGCGCCGCGCCACCAAGGTGCTGCTGCGCCCCTGACCCATTCCCCCGGCGGCGGGAGCACCCGGGTCCGGGCGCTCCCGCCGGACCGCGAAACCCGAAGTCCAACGCGCCTTTCACGCCCGCACCGGCCTGCTGAGCGAGCCGGATTCAGTCGCCCGGGTCCGCGAGCAGCGCCTGACGAAAGGAAAGTCCATGGACATCCGGATCACCACCGCCGAGACGACACTGGCCGGGACGCTGAACGACAGCGCCGCCGCCCATGATTTCGCCGCCATGCTTCCCCTGACCCTCACCCTCAGCGACTTTCACAGCACCGAGAAGATCGCCGACCTGCCCGGCGCCCTGCGCACCACCGGGTCGCCCAGCGGCACCGCCGCCCGGGCCGGGGACATCACCTACTACGCGCCCTGGGGCAATCTCGCGATCTTCTACCGCGACTTCGGCCATTCCGACGGCCTGATCGCCCTGGGCCGTATCCATGACCCGCTCGCCGCGCTCACCGGAACTGCGAACGATGGCGCAACCGTCACCATCGCCGCCGCCGAGTAGAAGCCTCGACGAGATCGTCTCGAGGCGCAAAGGCGCGCCCGTGGTTGGATGGCCCACACTGCCATGACCACACCATCGACGAAGGGACGTGTCTGGGTGACGATCGAGGAGGACGTCGACCGCATCGTCAAGATCGCGGCGGAGGATGCCGCCGTGGTCGACCGGGACGGGGAGTTTCCCCGACGCGCCATCGACGCCCTGCACGAGGCCGGGATGTTGGCGCTGACGGTTCCGGCCGAATTCGGCGGAGGTGGCCAGGGCTTGAATGCCGCCGCCGACGTCGTCCGGCGTCTGTCCAACGTCTGCGGCTCGACCGCGATGGTCGTGGCCATGCACTACTCCGCCACCGCGATGCTCGTCGCCGCCGGTCACGAGAAATCGCTGGCCGAAATCGGTGCCGGCCGCCATCTCACGACACTGGCCTTCTCCGAAGCCGGTTCCCGGAGCCACTTCTGGGCACCCATGAGCACCGCGCGGCCCGACGGTGACGGCATCGTGCTCGACGCGCGCAAGAGTTGGGTCACCTCCGCTCATTTCGCCGACAGCTATGTGTGGTCCTCGCGTCCCGTCGACGGGGACAGCCCGATGACGCTGTGGTTCGTCCGAGCGGACACCCCGGGGTTGAGCGCGCCAACCGGTTTCGACGGTTTGGGGTTGCGAGGCAACGACTCCTGTCCGGTGACCGCCCAGGCGGTGCGGGTGTCCCGCGCCGATCTGCTCGGCCCGGACGGCGACGGGCTCGACCTCGCACTGTCGACCGTGCTCCCGTGGTTCCTCATCCTCAATGCTTCCTCAAGCCTGGGCCTGATGCAGTCCGTCACCGCCTCGACGATCACCCACCTCACCGGAACACGCCTGCAACACCTCGACCAATCCCTGGCTCAACAGGGCCCATCGAGAGCGCGCCTGGCCCGGATGCAAGTCGAGACCGATCGGACCCGGACACTCGTCGATGACGCCATCGCCGCGATCGACCAGGGTCGGCCCGAGGCTCCGCTCCTGGTTCTCGAGACGAAGGCCGCGGCCGACGAGGCTGCGGCCTCGGTCGCCGACCTGGCCATGGCGGCCTGCGGCGGCGCTGCCTTCCGAAAGGAACTCACCATCGAGCGTCGGTTCCGGGATTCGCGGGCGGCTCGAGTGATGGCTCCCACGACGGACGCCCTGCTGGACTTCGTCGGTCGCGCGCTCTGCGGCCTGCCGCTGATGGACGGGCCGGCGTGAGTGCATTGATGATCGGCGCCGTCGCCTACGACCCCAAGGTCGTCACGATTTGGGAAGGTTTCCGGCAGTGGCTCCGGAAGACCGGAGTGGACACCGATTTCGTCCTTTACTCGAACTACGAACGCCAGGTCGAGGATCTGTTGACGTCTCGGATCGACCTGGCCTGGAACTCTCCGCTGGCCTGGATACGCTCCGGGCGGCTTGCGCAGGCCCGCGGGCTCCAGGTACAGCCGCTGTTCATGCGCGACTCGGATCGGGATCTGCGCACCGCCGTGGTGACCTGGGCCGACACCGGAATCAGTGACATCGGTGACCTGAGGGGGCAGACGGTCGCCGTCGGCGCCGTCGATTCACCGCAGGCGACGCTGCTGCCGTTGTCGCTGCTGCGCTCGCTCGGGCTCGACCCGGCCAACGACTTCGAGGTCCAGCGTTTCGACGTCGGCGTGGGCCTGCACGGGGACCACATCGGCGGGGAACGCGAGGCGATGATCGCCTTGCGTGAGGGACGGGTCAGGGCCGCCTGCGTGACCGACTCCAACCTGCTGCTCTTCAGCCGGGAAGGGACGATCAACGGCTCCGCGTTGTCCGTCATCGCCCAGACCGACGCCTACGACCACTGCATGATGACGGTCGCGCCGGACGCGGATCAGGGGTCCGTCGACCGATTGCGAGAAGTGTTCCTGGGCATGTCCTACGCCGATCCGGAACTGCGCGCGCTGCTGGATCTCGAGGGATTGACAGCCTGGCTGCCGGGCCGAACCCAGGGATACGCGCTGCTGGAAAGGGCGGTGGACGAAGCCGGCTTCTACGATCCGGAGGGCCGCATCATTGTGGACGACTATCGACCTTGACGATCTGGGCCTGGACGAGGGCGGCCACATCCTCCTCGAACGGGGACTCGCTCCGCTGCAACCCGGCGAGACCATGGGAGTTCGCGGGTTGAACCCGCACCTGGCCCTCCACCTGGGCGCCTGGTGCCGATCGCATGGCCATCGATTGATCACCGGCGCCGACGATGGCGCCCCCGGGCCGGACCCGCACCAGGGTCGACATCTGCTCGTCCAGAAGGGTGCGGCGGCCGACCAGCGCTGGCAGGGTGCCCAGCGGGCCGGCTCGGCTCAACAGGTGAGTCCGCACGCCGACCGTCGGTGGGGTCTCGCCGCCCGCGGAGCGCTCGTCGAAGAAGGAGGACCCACCCTCGATGTGGCCTGGGTGGATCGGGACCTCATCTGGGCGGACGTCGCGCCCACCCTCTACGCCCGCGCCGCCGCGTCGCAGTGGGACCCGAACACCATCGTCGACTGGGCGGCTCCCACCGACGTCCCCGATGATGTCGAGGACGCGGTCGTCCAGGTGATGACGTACCTGGTCGAGAACGAGCAGGCCGCGCTGATGATTCCGGCCCGCATGCTCGGTACCCTGCATCCCCACTTCCGAGAAGTGATGCAGCTGCTCGCTTCTCAGATCGCTGACGAGGCCCGACATGTCGAGATCTTCACCCGCCGGGCGCTGCTGAATCGTCAGGAGATGGGTCGATCCGGCGTCGAGGGTCGAGCCTCCCTGCAGACGCTGATGAGCGAGCCGGACTTCACCCTTGCCTCGTTCCTACTGTCCGTGCTGGGTGAGGGAACATTCGTCGACCTGCTGAAGTTCCTGCACGACAACGCGCCGGATTCCGTGACGGCGGATGTCACCCGACTCGCCGCGCGAGACGAGGCACGCCATGTGGCGTTCGGCGTGGCCCACACCACCCACATCGTCCGCAGCGACCAGGCCTTCCTCGGCCGGCTGCGCGGTGCTGTCGAACGCCGGCACGACGCACTGAAGGAAACGGCCGGCCTCAACCAGAGTGTGTACGACTCACTCGTTCTGCTGGCCGCCGGGTCGTGGGACCCGGCATCGATCCGCCGCGGATGGACGGCGGTGCAGCAGCTGCAGCGCCGGATGGACGAAGGTCGCCGTCGCCGGCTGGCAGCCATCGGCTTCCCGGACGACGAGGCTGCCGAGCTCTCGGCCCTGCACACCCGCAACTTCATGTGAGCAAGACCTCGGTGGCGGGGCGGCCACTTGCGGGACTGGAGTCCGGTCGCGGCGTCTGTCAGATCAGTTCCCGCCGTAGAGCCCGGGTGATCGGGTGATCGGGGCCCAAGCGGTCCTGGGCACGCGCCAAGACGTCCGCCCTGAGGGTCTGCGCTTGCTCGGTCGCGCCCAGGCGAGCCAGTGAGATGCTCACGGCAGCGGCCGCACCGAGGGTACTCGGGTGATTCGGGCCGAGCGAGTTCCGGCAGCGTTCCATCGTGTCCTCACCGAGGGCCCGGGCTTGCTCGGCATCGCCATTTCTGGCCATGCCGAAGGCCACCACCGCACACGAATTGAGGGTGATCGGGTGGTCCGGACCCAGTCGATTCCGGGAGCGTTCCAGGGTCTGCTCGCCCAGGATGCGGGCGCCTTCCGCGTCACCCTCCAGGACAAAGATCAACACCAGGTTGCCGGTCAACCAGAGGGTGGTGGGGTGGTTCGGGCCCAGCCGGGACTGGGCGCGCCGCAACGCGTCCTCGCATTCGATGCGGGCTGCGCCGGTGTCGCTCAGCGACGCGGACGCCAGGGCCACCGCCTTCAGCGCGGACATGGCCAGGACCATCGGGTGGTCGGGACCCAGGTCGCGCAGCGCCCGCTGGAGCGTGAACTCGGCCACGGCACGAGCCGGTTCGGTGTCCGGTGATTCTCGCTCGGCCCGGTCGCCAACACCCGGCTCCAACGCGGCCAGCTCCGCATACCGCCCGACGAACGTCAGCGCGAAGGCGTAGTTGATCGCGACACGTTGGGTGACCGGGTGGTCGGGCCCCAACACCCGGCGGGCGCGGCGCAGCGCGTCCTCTCCGACGGCCGCGGCCCGATCACACTCGGACCACGACACCAGAGCCGTCGTCAGGGTCGCGGCCGCCGCGAGGGTGTCGGGGTGGTCGGGACCGAGGACCCGCTGCCATCGTTCGTGCAGTTCCGCGGCCAGTGACCCGGCGGCCTGGTCGCCCGTATTCACCAGATAGGCCGTCGTGTCAAGCAGGAGCCGGCGGTTGCCTCGGTTGTCGTCGCCCTGTGGGCCGGTGGCCAGGACGTGGGCGGCGAGCCGCCCGTAGGCGGCCCAGTGGGCGGGTTCGTCGGGGTCGCCCGGGTAGGCCGCGGCGAGCAGCGCGAGGGCAGCCGCGCCGCGCTGACCCCGTTGGGTCGGTGGTGTCCGGTCGCGGATCACCGTCTGGAGCAGGCGGTGAACCTGGAAGCCGTCGCGCTGCCGGCGGGCGAGGGAGTAGCCGATCACGGCGCCGACCGCGTCGTCGAGCGTGTCGGGGTCCGCAGCCGCCGTGCGGAGGGGCTCGTCAAGGAGTTCGGGATGCTCGTTGAACAGGGTCAGCGGGATGGGTTCGGGGGACAGGTAGGCGCTGATTTCGAGCAGTGCGGCCGCGGCCGGGTTGACCGTGTGGAGCCGTTCCAGGGAGATCGCCCAGGTGGTGTCGACGCGGCCCCGGTAGTCCAGCACGTCGCCGGCGGCCAGCAAGCCCGCCCCGTGGGTCCGGAAGCGGCGCAGGTAGTCCGAGGACGGCAGCCCGGTCTGTTCCAGGTAGCCGGCGGCCTGTGCGGCGGCCAACGGGAGGTCGCCGAGTTCGGCGGCCAGTTTGTCGGCCGTCTCGATCGTCATCTCCGGGATCCGGGCGCGGAGCAACGCGACGGTGTCCGAACGGTCCAGCATGTCGACCTCGATCCGCCCGCCAAGTGCACCCCACCCCGGGGCGCGGGAGGTCACCAGGACATGCCCGGTCCCGCGGGGCCGGTAACCGGCGATATCCGCGGCGTGGTCGGCGTTGTCGAAGATCAGCAGCCATCGGCTCCGGTCACCCAGCTCGGTCAGTACCCGGTTGACCATCTCCGCGGCGACCGCGTCGGCGGGCAACCCCAACCGGATGGCCAGAGAAAGGAACTGCTCCGGGATGAGCACCGGTTGTTCGGCGTCGATCCACCACACCACGTCGTAGTCGTCGACGTGACGGTGCGCGTATTCGATGGCCAGCTGGGTCTTGCCGACCCCACCCAGCCCGTACAGCGACTGCACCGCCAATGTTCGTTCCGACTCGAGCCGCTCGTGCAGCTGATCGAGCATGGCGGTCCGGCCGGTGAAATGCGGGTTCCGGGCCGGCACATTCCAGATGGGCGCCCCGCCAGCCGATCCGGCCGTTGTGGCGACCGGCGGCGTCGCCGGGGCAGCCATGCCGGCGGCGCCGATGTCGGCGGTGTGCGCAAGCTCTGTCATCGAGGGTGGAGGTGTGTAGTCCAGGTGTGAGTCCTGCGCAAGAACAGCGCGTTCCAGCTCCTGCAACGCCCGACCCGGTTCGATTCCCATCTCGTCGGCGAACGTCCGCCGGGCACGACGGTAGGCCTCCAACGCGTCGGCCTGCCGCCCCGAGCGGTACAGGCTCACCATCAACTGCTCGTGCAACCGCTCGTGCAGAGGATGCCGGGCGACCAGTCCCTCCAATTCCCCGACGAGTTCGGCATGCCGACCCATCACGAGATCGGCCTGGATCCGGGCGACCAGCACGTTCATCCGCTGTTCGGCCAGTCGCGGGATCTCGGCCTGTGCGAACGGCAGCGCCGCGAACTCGGCCAACGCCGGTGCCCGCCACAGCTGCAGCGCCTGGGCGAACCGGTCCGCCGCCACCTCCGGTGCGGCCTGCAACGCTTCGGTGCCCTCCCGGGCCAGCCGTTCGAACCGAAGCAGATCCACGCTCTCCGGGTCCAACTCCAGCACATACCCTGGCCGGCGCCGCTTCAACGCGCCACCGGCCGACGGTGCGGGCCGATCTCCCAGCAACGCCTTGCGCAACCGGGACACACCCACATGAATGCTGCCGGTCGGCTTGTCCGGCGGTTCCGGACCCCACAACCCGTCCACCAGCGCGTCCATCGACACCACTCGGTTGAGGTTCAGCACCAGCATCGCCAACACCGCGGACGTCCGGATTCCACCCAGCGCCAGTTCCTGGCCCGCGTCCCACACCTGCAGCGGACCCAGCACCCGGATGTCCACGCCGGCCTCCAGCCTGTCGGGCCGAACCTGCACCGAACCTGCGCCAGCTTCGACGAGCCCGGCAGAAACGAACCCGACGAATGCGGCAAACAGCTACCCGAATACTACGAGCCGACGTCCCGAGCCGACTTCGATCGAGGAGTTGGGTGGTTGGTCGCAGCCGGCAGGTCGGCAAGTCGGCAGAAAGAAGTTAGCAAGGTTCCTGCAGGGGATCACCCGAACAGTGGAGGAGCCAGAGATGACGGCAACGTCCACGATCCGTAGGAGCTGACCATGCCTACCCGAACATCGGAGCTCGACGACCTGCGCGCCACACTGACCGGACGCCTCGTCTGCCCCGGGGATGCGGACTACGACACCACCAGGTCGGTGTGGAACGGGGGGATCGACCGGCGACCGGCCGTCGTTGCCCGGTGCGCGGATCCCGCGGACGTGGCGACCACCATCAGGTTCGCTCGCGACGCCGGTCTGGACCTGACGGTGCGCGGTGGGGGCCACAGCTTCGGCGGCGACGCGGTCAGCGATGGCGGGGTCATGATCCACCTCGGGGACCTCGACGCCGTGTCGGTCGACCCGGTCGGACGCACCGCGCGGTGTGGTGGCGGAACGACCTGGGCGCAGATCGACGCGGCCACCCAGGCCCACGGGTTGGCCACTCCGGGCGGCACCGTCAGCCATACCGGGGTCGGCGGACTGACGCTGGGCGGGGGGTTCGGCTGGTTGACCCACGAGTTTGGTCTCAGCTGCGACAACCTGCTGGCCGCGACGGTGGTGACCGCCGACGGTCGGACGCTCCGCGCCGCCGCCGATGAACACCCCGACCTGTTCTGGGCGTTGCGCGGCGGCGGCGGGAACTTCGGGGTGGTCACCGAGTTCGAGTTCCGGTTGCACCCGGTCGGTCCCATGGTCCAAGTCGGCCTGTTCTTCTGGGACGTCGACCGGGGACAGGATGCCCTGCGCCTGGCCCGGGAGATCGTCGAGTCGTTGCCGCCGCGGATGGGCGCGTTGATCGCCGGGACGAGCGTGGCGCCATCTCCGTTCGTCCCGCCGGAACACCATCACGTCCCCGGGTTCACGCTCATAGTCGTCGGGTTCGGCGCGGACCATGATCACGCGCGGCTGGTGGAATTGGTGCGGACCGGCCTGCCTCCGCTGTTCGACATCGTGACACCGATTCCCTATGCGCTGCTTCAGCAAATGGTGGACGAGCCCGTGCCGTGGGGCACCTTCGCTTACCAGAAGGCGGTGTATCTGAGCAGCCTGTCCGACGCGGCAATCTCGGTCGCGGTGGAGCAGTTGCCGCAGCGGCAGTCCTCGACGTCGTTCATGCCGATTCACCCGCTCGGCGGAGCATTCGCCGCCGTCGCCGAGGACGCGACCGCCTTCGGCGGCCCCCGGCAGCCGGTCATCGCGTTCAACGTCGCCGCGATCGCACCCACTCGGGAACTTCTGGACGCAGACCGGGCGTGGGCGCGCAGCTGCTGCGACCGGCTGCGGCCATACGCCGGGAACGCGGGCAGCTACGTCAACTTCATGACCGAGTTCGACGACGATCGGGTCCGCGCCACCTTCGGTGACGCGAAGTACCTCCGACTTGCGGAAATCAAGGCGACCTACGACCCGGACAACGTCTTCCACCACAACGTCAACATCCGACCCGAAGGTGCCGCCGCCACGACCCGTTCCGATGCACCCCAGAAGAAGCGGGGGCCAGCAGCGCGGGACTGACCGCGCCCTCCTGGCCCGGATGCGAATGCACCAGCGAACCGATCAGCGACGGACGTCCGCGGTGGATGCGCCTACGCTTCCGGGATGCTGCATGGTCGGGATCGGGAACGGGAACGCCTCGCGCTCCTGTTGGACGACGCCTGCGGCTCCCGGGGTGGCGCGCTGGTGGTCCGCGGGCAACCCGGCGTCGGCAAGACGGCGCTGCTGGCCGACCTGGTCGAACGCGCGGAGGGGTTGCGAGTCCTGCGGACACAGGGCATCGAGTCGGAGTCGCCGCTGCCGTTCGCCACGTTGCAGCGGCTGCTTCGCCCGGTGATGCGGCACGTCGGCACCCTCCCGACGCGGCAGGCCACCGCACTGCGCGGGGCGTTCGGCGAAACCGACACCGACGCCGACACCGCGACCGGCGACCGGTTCCTGGTGTTCCTGGCCACGCTGAGCCTGCTCGCCGAGGCGGCCGAGGACACACCTGTGCTGTGTGTCGTCGACGACGCGCACTGGTTGGACGAGGCCTCCACCGCTGCAGTGCTTTTCGTGGCCCGCAGGCTCGGACCGGAACGCGTGGCGTTGCTGTTCGCCGCCCGAGACGGGGACCTGCGTCGGTTCGACAGCGGCGAGTTGCCCGAGCTTTTGGTGGGCGGTATCGACGCGACCGCCGCGGGGCGCCTGCTCACCGACAGGGCCGGAGCGGCGGTCGCGGACGAGGTCCGGGACCGGCTGATGACGCAGACCGGGGGCAACCCGCTGGCCCTGGTGGAACTGCCCGGGTCGCTCTCGCCGGCCCAACTCGCCGGCCGGGAACCGTTGCCGGTGGACCTGCCGCTGACCGAAGGCGTGCAGCGGGTCTTCCTGGACCGCAGCCGCCGGCTCTCCGCTCAAGCCCAAATCCTGTTGTGTGTCGCCGCCGCCGACGATTCCACCCGGGTGAGCGTGGTCCGGCAGGCCGCGGACCTGCTCGGCGTGGGGGCCGGCGCGCTGACCGAGGCCGAGGAATCCGGGTTGCTGACGATCACCGGGACCGAGATCGGTTTTCGTCACCCACTTGTCCGCTCCGCCGTCTACCAGGGCGCCGCCAGGCACGTTCGCCAGCAGGCGCACCGGGCGCTGGCCCGGGCGATGACCGGCGGTCAGGACGCGGACCGCAGGGCCTGGCACCTCGCCGCCGCCGTCGACGAACCAGACGACGAGGTCGTCCAGGCGCTGGACGACGCCGGCGGGCGGGCCGCGGCGCGGGGTGGCTTCGAGGCCGCCAGTGCAGCTTTCGAACGGGCCGCAGAGCTCACCGTCGACGACATGGCACGCGCGCAACGGCTGCTCGCTGCGGCGACCAATGCGTGGCTGGCGGCCCAACCGGCCCGGGCGAAGCGACTGGCCGACACCGCACGCGCCGGCGTCACCGATCCGCTCGTCCGGGCCGACCTGGACCGGCTCCGCGGCCGGATCGAATTCATCGTCGGTTCCGTGCCGATGGGGGTGGGGATCTGGAGCCGGGCAGTCCGGGACGTGGCGGCCGTCGATGCGCAACGGGCGGTGGAGATCGCCATGATCGCCACCGCCGGATCCACCTTCCTGCCCGAACCGGACCGCACCGATCTGGACCCCGCCGAGTTCCTGGCGTCAACCGGACAGGACACCTCGGCCAGGGCACGGTGTTTCACCCACCTGTTGACCGGGTTCCACCAGCTGAACCACGAGGCCCTGGCCGGTGCCGTCGGCTCCCTGCGACAGGCCGTCATCCTTGGCGAGGACCTGTCCGAGACCGACCTGCTGACCAACCTCGGCATCGCGACCTTCCACCTCGGCGACGACGAAGGATTCCGCCGCTGTTTCAGCCGCATGCTGACCCAGGCCCGCAGCGACGGAGCGATCGGTCTGGTCCTGTTCGCGTTGCCTCGACTCGCGCTCGCCGACCTCTCGGCCGGGAATTGGACCGGCACGGTGGCACATGCCACCGAAGCGCTGGAACTGGCCCGCAGTACCGGGCAACCTGGCCTGACCGCAATGCCGCTGGCGCAACTGGCCCTGGTCGCCGCGATGCGCGGCGACGAGGGCCACGACGATCTGATGGCCGCCCTGGATCACGTCACCGCCGGGGAACCGGCCGGGATCCTCGGAGTACTGATGCAGGACACCCGGCGGTGGGCGCAGGGATGCCACTCCGCCCTCAGCGGGGAGTCCGCGGCCGCGCTGCACCACTTCGAGCAGATGACCCAACCCACGCTGACCCGGCTGGCCGCCTACGACCGGCTGGACGTCGCCGCCCGAACCGGACACCTCGACACCGCCGCCCGGTGGCTGACCGAGTTGGAACGGTTCGCCGACGTCACCGATACACCGCACGCCCGGAGGGTTGTCGCCTACGGGCGGGCGTTGCTCGCCACCCACGAGGATTCGCCCGCAGCGGCCGAAGCACTCTTCTCGCAGGCCGTTGGCACGGAAGGCACCCCGGACCGGCCGTTCGAACAGGCCCGCACCCACCTCGCCTACGGCGAGTTCCTGCGCCGGTCCCGCCGCCGCGTCGATGCCCGAGAGAGGTTGCGGACCGCGCTGCACACCTTCGTCGACCTCGGCGCGGCACCCTGGATTCAGCGTGCCGAGCAGGAACTCCGGGCCTCCGGCGAGACCGCCCGTAAACGGGACGCATCCACCAGCGTCGCGCTCACCGCGCAGGAGACGCAGGTCGCGACGTTCATCGCGGAGGGCCTTTCGAACCGCGAGGTCGCCGCGAAGTTGTTCCTCAGCCCCCGGACCATCGACTTCCACCTCCGGAACGTCTTCGCCAAGACGGGAATCACCTCGCGCGGCGAACTCGCGAGGATCACCCTCGGGTAAATGCCGCCTACGGCCAGGCAGCGGCTCGGTCGCGCCGTCGTCGAGCGACTCCCGACCCCGACCCGACCATGCGCTGATCGAAGACCCATTTCCGGCGCCGTTTTGCCCGATTCCGTTGGTCTTTCATCAGCGCAACGCCGGGCGCGGCCGGCAACGACGAACCCGGCCGCACGCCAGGTTCACCCTGAGTGGTCGGCTCGCGCGGGCCGGCCCAGGGCCGGCCCGCCGTTCGGATCCCGGTGATTTCACCGGTGCGAGGCCATTCGCCAACCACGAACATAGATGCGACACACCGCACCAGACGCTCACAGTCACCACCGTCAGTACGGCGGCCGACGCCCGGCCACCTCGGTGGGGACGACGAGGTTCCGATGCTCCACCATCACGAAGGCAACCGATGCCCGGGAGCCGATGGCGGCACTGGTCACCCGGAGTTCATCGACATGGGTTCGGACGCAGGCACGGTGAGACCGGGAAGTGCCTGCGGCGCCGCGAGCACCAGGCCCTGCGGGCTGCGGCACCCGTCGAACTGTGCATCCGTCGCCTGCCCGTCGACGAAGACGCCGACCCGCCGGTCTCCGTCGGTCATCACCTTGGGCGTGTCCGCGACGCCCTTTGGACCCCACGCGCCCCATCGAATGCCGCGGCTGGCGGAGCCCAGGCGACCCAGACGGACAAATCCGGCGGCGTAACCTCGCGGGTATGGTCCAGAAATGCTGACGATCGTCACTCCTGGAAGGCGCGGAATCCGCCCCACCCCGCAAATCGTCATCGACGCCAGCAGTGCGGGCTTGCCTCTGGGCGACACCGAATGCGGTGACCAGTGACCGGGGGAGCGTCGGGAAAGCCGCTACAGATTCGGGGACTGGTCAAGAGTTACCGAAGTGTCCAGGCGGTCCGCGGCATCGATCTGGCGATTCAAGCGGGTGAGGTGTTCGGTTTCGTCGGGCCGAACGGGGCCGGGAAGTCCACCACGATCCGCTGCATCCTGGATCTGCTGCGTCCCACGGCCGGCGAGATCCGGGTCTTCGGCCGTGACCCACGCACCGACGGCGCGCAGATCCGGGAGCGGGTCGCGTACGTGCCCGGTGAGCTGCGGCTGCCGGAGCGCCTGACCGGGCGGCAGTTCCTGCGGTCCATCGGTCGCCTGCGGGCCCGGTTCGAGGCCGGCCGGATCGACGAGCTGGCCGAGCGGTTCATCCTGGACCTGGATCGCCCGATCCGGGAGCTGTCCAGCGGGAACCGCCGCAAGGTGTCCGTGTTGGGCGCGTTCCTGTCCGATGCCGACCTGCTCATCCTGGACGAGCCGACCGGCGGGCTGGACCCGCTGATGCAGCACGAGTTCCTCCAGCTCGTCCGGGAACGGCGCGCGGCGGGCGCGACCGTGTTCCTGTCCTCGCACATCCTGTCCGAGGTGCAGAGCGTCGCCGACCGGATGGCCGTGCTCCGCGCAGGCGCCATCGTGGCCGCCGGCACCGTGAACGAGGTCCGTGGCCTGGCCCGGCAGCGGGTCGAGGTCTGGTTCGACACCGACGCGCCGGCCGGGTTGGCTGGATTGCCCGGGATCGGTCAGGTCGTGATCGACGGTCGACGGTTCACCGCGGTGCTCACCGGGTCGGCCCGCCCGCTCATCAATGCCCTCGCCGGCCAGCCGATCAGCTCCATCCAGATCCAGGAACCCGACCTGGAGGAGGCGTTCCTCGGCCTGTACACCGAGAACCCGGACGCGGGCGAGGACCCGAGATGAACGCCCGGGTCCGGGAACTGCTCGCGGTGCCGGTGCGGGCAGCCCGCCGCGCCGGCCTGGTCTGGGGGTTGAGCCTGGCCGCGTTGATCGTCCTGACCGTGGCGTTCTACCCGGCCTTCCGGGACCAGCCGGAGTTGAGCAACCTGATCGCCGGCATGCCATCGGCCCTGGTCGACGCGTTCGGGTTGGCCGACTTCGGCACCCCGGCCGGGTTCCTGCGCGGCAATCTGTACGCCGTGCTGGTGCCGCTGATGCTGGCCCTCGCGGGGGTGCTGCTGATGAACGGTCAGACCGCCGCGGACGAGGACTCCGGGCGGATGGAGCCCTATCTGGCCCAGCCGGTGACCCGGCAGGCGGTGTTCCTGGGCCGCGGAGCCGGGGTGCTGGTCTGGGTGCTGGCCATCGGGGGGTTCATGCTCGTCGCGCAGTTGGCCTGCGACGTCGTGTTCGGGATCGACATCGGCACCGACCGGGTGGTGGCGACCGTCGTGCTGTGTGTGCTGCTCGGCGCCTGGTACGCCGGGGTGGCCGCCCTGATCGCCGGCTGGACGGGACGACCCGGGCTCGTGCTCGGGGTGGGGATGGCGCTGGCCGTGGCCGGGTACGTGGCGGTCGCGCTGTTCCCGCTGACCGAGGTGCTCAAGCCGTGGCGGCACGCGTCGCCGTGGGACTGGGCGCTGGGCGGCGACCCGCTGACCGGGACCACCGACGCCTGGCGGTATCTCGCGCTGGGCGTGCCGGCGGTCCTGTTCATCCTGGCCGGCGGGTGGCTCTTCGGGCGGCGGGACGTCAACGCGGCCTAGCGGCTGAAAGCGCCGAGTGGAGCGGGCGCCTCGATTCCGACTACGCAGCGGACGTTGCCCGGCCCGTGGACCGGTCGTCGGGGCGACCGGCCGGGGTCACGACCTCGCCGTTCGCGGTCCACGTCGACGCCTCCTGCCCGGCCGGCCGGTCGGCGAGCAGCTCGCCGGTGAGGATCCGCCGGGCCAGCGTGTGGCCGACATCGAACCTGTGCTCAACGGTGAGTGGAGAGAAGTCGCCGTGACCGTCCTTTCCGTCGAGGGGGTCCTGCGCGGGCGTCCCCGATCCGACTCCGGCGTCGTGCAGGTTGACCGGGATCAGTCTGACCAGCTTGTACCGTTTCGCCTTGTCGACTCGGTGACGGAGTGCGGCCGGGTACTTTTCCTTCGGAACCAGGCCGGCCAGGGTGCCGACCAGGTCGACGAGTTCGTTGATCCGCTCCGCCGACTTCCGATCCTGCAGCAGTCGGTTGCCGTACTTCAGTTCGGAGACGCGGTCCTCCACCTGGTCCCGGTTCGTCGGCCTCGGAGCAAGCAGCGGAAACAGATTCATCACGATCAGCAGTCGCTCGACGTCCTGATCGGGCGAGAACGCGTCGATCGCTTCGCCGAGCGGGGTGTTGTCGACCAAGCCGCCGTCCCAGTACACCCGGTCGGTGCCCACCCCGGTCCAAGGAAGCAATGGCGGCAGGCTGCCGCTGGCCAGGACGTGCCGGGGATCGATGTGATCGGTGTCTCCGGGCGTCGGCGCGGAGGCCGATTCGCGGGCATCCTTCGCCGCTCCGGCCGCGAGAGCCCCGCTGGCGTTGCGGAACCGGGTCAGCTGGCCGGACTCGACATCCACCGCCGTCACCACGCAGGCGGTCGGGCTCGCATTCAGCGCATCGAAATCGACGTGATCGGCCAGGGTTCGCAACAGCGGCGACGAATCGTAGGTGTATTTCCAACCGAGCCAATTCCACCAGTCGGTCCGCAGCGAGAAGAACCCGGGCAAACCCCACCAGGAAGCCTTGGGCTGGAGCGGGCGCGGAAGCAACGCGGCCAGGTCGTAGCGCAGGTCCTCCCACATTGCCCGCAGCCGGCGCCGCGCGTCCGCCCGATCGGCCGACCCCACCACGCAGGCCGCGTTGATCGCGCCGATCGAGACACCGGTCACTGCCTTCAGTTCCACGGATCTGCCGGAGGACTCGAGCTCGTCCAGCAACTCGAGCAGGGCCGTGACGGCCCCCCACTCGTAGGCGCCGAGAGCGCCGCCACCCTGCAGGACGAGGCCGACCTCGATGCGCTTCTCGGTGCTCATCACGTGCTCCAAGGAATCCGGGGACAGGCGAGATTTCCCCGGGCGTTGATCGCCGTCGCGCTCGCCCTTGGTGAATCATCCTGACAGGAGCGGTCTCGGCGGCAAAGTCTATTTCTCGCGGCAATCAGCCATTCACAATCCCGTCATCGCCTGTTCTTTCACCCCAGTGATCGCTGTCGTCGGCCTGCGCGCCGGCGGCGGCGAACCCGCATGGATCCGGTGCTGAGCACCAGGAATCCAGTTACCGGCACCGCCCATGGGCCGGGTCGCCGTCGAGCATCGCCTTATCGGATATCGGTGGTTCACCGGCGCGATGAAATTACGCGGGCCTTGGGACCACAGCACCGTTACGCTCACCGGACGTCGTTCACATTCACCAACCAGCAGTTCGGCGGCCCAACCCTCCGTCCACAGGCTCCGACAGTCCTGGGCGCGCTGGAAGTCCGCTAACCCTTGGCCTGCAGGCTCGTCCAGAGGTCGTTGAGCGGCTTGGTTCCCGCACCAACTGCCAAGCCAGTGACAAGCAGATCGAGCCAGTAGATCGGCAGTGCACTGCTCGGATCAAGCACCGTCCCGAGCAGTGTGATGTTCAGCCCAACGGCCGCAAGCGATGCCAGGCCGGTTGCGGCGGCCCAAGTCACCAGTGCCGTCTTGCTGCGATCGTCGGCGACAGTGGCTTCCTGCTGCTCGGCGGTCCGTGCCTCAGTGCCCGCCAGGTCCAACGCTGTCGTCGCTATCGCGTCCTTCACCGCCTTCGCCACGTCCTTCGCCCGGGCCGCGCCCGCCGCGTCCGTCACCGCATTCGCCGCCGCGATCGATGCTGCCTTCGCCACGTCGTTCGCCCCGGCCGCGCCCGCCGCTGCCCTCACCGCATTCCCAGCCGCGCACACCGCTGCCTTCACCGCCTTCGCCACTTCGTTCGCTGCGTCCGCGCCCGCAACTGCCTTCACTGCTGTCGCCGCCGCGTCCGATGCTGCGTTTGCCACCGTGTCCGTCACCGCGTTCGCCGCTACATCCATCGCGTCCGCGCCCGCCGCTGCCTTCACCGCAAGCGCCGCAGCGTCCGATGCTGCCTGCGCCACCGCGTCCACCCCGGCCGTTGCCTTCACTGCATTCGACGCCGCGTCCGTCACCCTGTTCATAGCGTTTGCCACCGTGTCCGCCCCGGCTGCGCCCGCCGTTGCCTTCACCGCTTCGGCCGCCGCGTCCGTCACCGCGTTCGCCACTACGTCCGCCCCAGCTCCGCTCGCGGCTGCCTTTACCGCATTGGCCGCCGCGTCCGACGCTGCCGTCGCCATGTTCGGCACGTCCTTCGCGGCCTTCGACACTGCGGAGTCAGGGCCGAGTATCGGTGAGATCGGCTGGATCACCCGCTCGATCGCCAAAGCCATGATGAAGAGTAAGGCAAAAGCATTCAATCCGGAGGCGATCTTCAGTTCTGCTAGCTGGCCCCAGCCCCACAAGTCGTGGTCCGACACCAATCTGATGATCAACGCACCGCCGTAGCCTGATACGAGGAGCAACACCGTTGCGATGAGTGTCCTGAAGGACCGCTTCTTCAGTTGTTGCCAATCCTGACCCCTGGCTTTGGCCAGTCCCTTGGCAGTGTTGTCATTCCACATCCCGCTGAGTGCAGACATCGGCTCAGTGTGACACGGGCGATCTCCGGCTGCGACCTAATAAATGTGCTGGTTGAGGTGAACGGGTGATCGCCACGTAGAGCATCCGCGCCAAGAATCCAGGAAATTGACGGAACCCCGTCCAAGATTCTGGCATCGTCTATAGATCCGAAGATTATCGCGCGGGATGCACAGCCGTCCTCGGCTACCCGTAGGGCGACAGCCGGAGTCATATCCCACGCTTCGGACAGGCACATCTTCGGGTGGCGTCACTTGTCATCATCCTCAGCCACAATGCTCATGCGAATGCGCCCGGTACTCGTAGCTGAGCTGGCGGTAGCGGGTGGGAGTGACATTCGTGGGCTGCATTTTGTTGTGCGGGGCATGTCCACCGTGATCACCCTGGCCGTCTCCGCCATGCTCGGGCCCGGATGCGCCACGAGCGGTCGGTCCGGCGCTCCGGGCTCAGGGCACCGTGATGACGACCTTTCCCCGTGCGTGCCCGGCCTCGACGTACCGCAGTGCCTCCGCCGTGTCGACCAGCGGGTAGGTCCGGTCGATGACGGACCGGAGGGTGCCGGCCTCAACCAGGTCGGCCACGGCGAGCAGGTCGCCTCGGCTCCATGCGGTGGGGACCATGGTGATCCGTTGACGGACGAAGGGGTTGACCGCGGCTGCGCGCAGGATGCTGCCGACCGCGCCGATGAGGTGACCGGGTGATCCGCCGCCGTTGGCGATGATCGTCCCGGTGGGGGTGACGGCGCGGCGGAGATCGCGGATCGTCCGGTTCCCGATGTTGTCCAGGATCACGTCGAAGCGAGCGGGCGGATCGGCGAAATCCGCCGAGGCGTAGTCGATCACGTGGCTGGCGCCGATCGAACGCACCAGGTCGACGTTCCGCGCGCTGCACACCCCGGTGACCTCGGCGCCGAGCGCGGCCGCGATCTGGACGGCGAAGGTTCCGACACCGCCGGCGGCGCCGTTCACCAGCACCCGCCGTCCGGGCTGGACCCGGCCACGATCCCGGATCGCGTGCAGGGCGGTCACGGTGGCCATCGGCATCGCGGCCGCCTCCACGAACGACAGGCCGGGCGGCTTGGGCACCACCAGGACGGCGTCGGCGGTCGCATACTCGGCGAAGGCGCCCCGGGCGAAGCCGAAGACCTCGTCACCGGGCCGCAGGCCGCGCACGTCGGCGCCGACCTCCTGGACCACGCCGGCGACGTCGACGCCCGCGATCCGGGCCTTCGGCCTGGTCAGGCCGACTCCACCCATCAGGCGGGCGATGCGCGGATCGCCGCGGACCATGTGCCAGTCATACGGGTTGACCGCGGCGGCGTGCACCTTCAGCAGCACGTCGCCCGCTCCGATCTCGGGCATCGCCGCGTCCACCAGCCGGAGCGTGTCCGGCGGGCCGAAACGGTCCTGCACGATCGCCTTCATGATTCCCTTTCGATTGCCGACGGCTTCGGCGCCGGTGACCGCATTCCTTCTGGTCTCGCTCATTGTCGACTCCTACAACAACTGTGGGTGGACGGCGGCGCCGCGCCAGGGTCACGGGCGCGGCGACGAACCTTTTCTGACAGCTCCGTTCTGGGTCAGGCGTCGGCGCGGCGTAGTCGCCAGGCGGCAAGTCCGATCAGCACGACCGCATAGCCGCACATCACCGCGAACCCCGTCCATGGGGCCAGCGGATGGGCGACGGCAGAGGGTCCGCCGGTCAGCCCGCCGCCGGCGTTGGAAGGCAGGTACTGCACGTAGTGGTCGTTCCACGATGCGGGCAGCAGCAGCGTCAGCGGTGGGATCACGAAGAACACTGCGACGAACGTGGTGATCGCCGCCGCGGTGTTCCGCAGCAGGGCACCCAACGCCAGCGCGATCATCCCGGCGACGGTCACGTACAGCGCTGCGCCGACCACCGATCGCACCGAACCCGGGTCGGCCAGCGAGGCGTCCAAGTGCTGTCCGCTCAGCAGCGCCTGGCCCACGAAAAACGCTGCGACACTGGCAATCAGCATGGTCACGAACACCACGCCGGCGAATACCGCCAGCTTTCCGAACAGCATCGGCAGCCGGCGGGGCACCACCGTCAACGACGATCGGATCATTCCGGTGCTGTACTCCCCGGTGATCAGCAGGACCGCGAGGACTCCGATGGCCAGCTGCGCGAAGAAGGTGCCGGTCAGCGAGGTGGACGTCGCGGTCTGACCGGGGTCCAGGCCGCCGGGTTGGTTGGCCGTGATGGCCGTGAACAGGGCTCCGATGCCGATCATGAGCACGACGGCAATCAGCAGGGTGTAGACGGTGGATCGCAGGGAGCGGAACTTGGTCCATTCGGACAGCACAACCCGTGCTGGTGTGACCCGGAGCCGGGCGCGAGCGGCAACGGTCGCCGACGGGGCGAGTGCGGAGGTCATCGCGTCACCGCCGGGGTGCCCGTGGTGACAGTGGTTTCGGTGGAACGATATTCGACGGAATCGTCGGTGAGTGTCATGAATGCCTCTTCCAGGGATGCGCGCTGAACGGTGAGCTCGAAGACAGGGATCTGGTTCTGCCAGGCGATGGTGCCGACATGTTCCGCGGTCAGGCCGTCGACCCCGAGCACATCGGGTTGACCGATATCGGTGGTGACGGTGACGTCCGGGCCGATCAGCAGCTCCCGTAGGCGGACCGCTTCCGGCGATCGGACGGTCACGGAGTGATTCGAGGCGCGGGCGACGAAGTCGTCCACGGTGGTGTCGGCGATCAGCCGGCCCCGGCCGATGACAACCAGACGGGTTGCGGTCTGGGCCATTTCGCTCATCAGGTGGGAGGACACGAAGACCGTGTGCCCATCCGCGGCCAGGTCCTTGAGCATGGTGCGCATCCAGCGGACCCCTTCCGGGTCCAGCCCGTTGACCGGTTCGTCCAGGACCACGGTCTGCGGGTTGCCCAGCAGTGCCGATGCGACGCCGAGGCGTTGGCCCATGCCGAGGGAGAACCCGCCGACGCGCTTTCCGGCGACCTCCCGCAGGCCGACGATGTCGATCACCTCGTCCACCCGGCGCGTCTTGATCCCGTTGGTCTGCGCGAGGGCGAGCAGGTGATTGCGGGCCGATCGGCCGGTGTGCACTGCCTTGGCCTCCAGCAGCACTCCGAGTTCGGCCATCGGAGCGGCCGCGGACCGATACTGGCTGCCGTTGACGGTGACCTGGCCGGCCGTTGGCTCGTCGAGCCCGGCGATCATTCGCATGGTGGTGGACTTCCCGGAACCGTTCGGGCCGAGGAATCCGGTGACGATGCCGGGTTGCACCACGAAACTCAGCCCGTCGACCGCGAGTTTGTTGCCGTAGCGCTTGCTGAGATTCTCTACTTCGATCACGGTGGTCGCCTTTCCGGCATAATGATCTGGAATGTGGGATCAGGGCGCTTCTGTCCCGCCATCGGCATCCGGGCATCGGCTGTCGTGAGGATGGTGGACATGGAGAAGCTGTCGTTCTCCCGTGGCGGCCGGGCATCGGCCGCCGGACTACGGGCGGGATGACGTGATGGTCAGGCGGTGACGTCGTTGGCGGGTGGGGTGGCGGCTGCGGTCATCTCGGCGGTGATGCGGCAGGGCCGGAAGCCCTTGACGGTCAGGTAGACGCCGAGCGAGAACTCCCACACGGCGATCGGCAGGGCCGCGAGCCCCGACCACGCGGACAGTTCGTCGTAGACACCGAAGTACTTTGCGATCACCGAAGCGAAGATGATGGGAGCTCCGATGAGGCCCAAGGTGGGAAGCCACCGGGGGACGAGGCGAGACTTGTACATCAGGGTGCCCAGCAGCACTGCATTCAGGCCCGGCAAGAAGGCCTGTCCCAGCGTGAACGTCCAGTGATACTGGGCGGACAATGCCTGGTTGGTGGCCAGCGCACCGGGTCCGGCGCCGGCCTGTCGCAGGGTCACGATCGAAAGCAGGCTCACGACGCCGGCGAAGATGGTGGCGGCTTCCAGGACCCGTATCCCGACGAATCCCATTGCGAATCCTTCGTTCTGCCGCTTGACCACCGGGTACAGCGCGACGGCGGTGCCGATGCCGGCGAGGGCCACGATGATCTCCAGGATTCCGCCGACGAGGGCGCCGGTGTCCGGGCCGGGGCCGAGGACGTAGTTCGGATCCTTGACCGGGCCGTACAGGAACAGGGTCGGGATCGAGACGAAGGTGATCAGGTAGAGCACGCCCGCGGTCAGCGAGGTCTTCCTCAGCGAGGTCATGGGAACTCGTTTCGTAGTTTCGGTTTTCGTGATGCGAGCGGTGGTCGACATGTCGTTCTCCTTGGGTGACCCGCTGAGTCAGTGGGGCTGGGAGGTGGGGGAATCGGGCTGGTCGGGTTCGATCGGGGTGACGGAGATCAGCGGCAGGCCGACATCGCGCACCTTCTGGAGCAGGCCGTGCAGGGCGGACTGGTCGACGACGGGGCCGTGGATGGTGGTGGTGCCGTCGCTGCAGTTGGTGAGGGTCAGCCCGTCGAACCAGGCGGCCCAGCGGCTGTCCAGGTGCCCCTTGAGGCGGATTTCGTACCGTCCGGCCCCGTTGGCGGTCGATATGTCGCTCATCCTGCTCCCTTCGCCACCGATCCGGATGAATCTCCGGCTTCTGCTGCTGTGATCGAAAGGTAGGAGCCGATGTGGTGAGCCGACATCACCACGTGTGGTGATTGATGTGGTGACCCGGCCGATCGGGACCTGGGGCGATCCACTCGTGGCGGAAGTCGCTCCGGACACGCGCGACGTGCTCGAAGTCGCCGTCGGATTGGATGACGGTGGCATTGTTGGCGATGGCGTGCGCGGCGACCCGCAGGATCATGTCCTGGTAGCGGTGTCAGCGGTCGCGAGCGCGCGACAGGAGGTTGAGGTCCTCGGCCCGGCGGACCGCGGCCCGTCGGTTGGTCACGCCGAGCTTGGCGTAGATGCTCTTGGTGTGGCTGCGCATGGTGTTGATCGAGACGAAGAGCCGTCGTGCGATGTCCGGCCCGCCCAGGTCGGTCGCCAGCAGCCGCAGCACGTCCAGCTCGCGTTCACTCAGGGGCTCGACCAGCCGGCTGGGGAGGGCGGCCTGGTCACCGGGGGTTGCCGAGGGCGTCGTACCGCCGTCCTGGACGCAGGCGGCCAGGAGCCGCCGAACGTAGTCCCACCCGGCCCGCTGTCGGGCGACCGTCGTCAGCAGGAGGGCCATCGGTGGTCCCTCACCGACGAACACTCGGACGTAGCCTTCCGGTTCGGCCAGGGTCAGCGCCCGTTCCAAAGGCGGGAGGGCACCCGGGGTGTCGCCGCCGATCTGGTGGGTGACGGCCTGCAGCACCAGGATCTCGATCACGCTGCCCGTTCTGCCGCCCTCTTCGGCAGCCGACAGCAGGCGCTCCAGCAGGCGGCCGACTTCGTCCAGGGAACTCTTGTCAGGGTTCGTCGCGTGCCGCGCCAGCAGCACCCTGGCGAGGGTGATGTGCTCGAACTCCCGTATGTACGACATGTTGTCGTCCACGGACAGGCCCTGCTCCCGGGCCCAGTCCAGGGCCCGGGCCACGTCGCCCTGCGCGGCCAGCACGCGGGCCCGCAGCGCCGGGACCGGCCGCACGTTCGGGGAGAAGTCGCCCAGGTACACGCGCTGTGCCTCGTCGAGCAGGGCGAGTGCGCCGGCCAGATCGCCTTGGGACTCCCGGATTCCGGCCATCGCAACCCGCCGGCGGTACGGGTTCTGCGGCAGCCCGTTGTGCTCCCCGAGCTCCTGGCCGCGCCGCAGGTATTCGGTGGCGGCCGGCAGATCACCGCGTTCGCAAGCGATCTGACTCATCCCGACGTACATGTCCGCCGTTCCCCGGAGCGCCGACCCGAGTTCGGCGGAGGCGAGCTGCACCGCCCGTTCGTAGGTGCGCAGCGCGTCGCTCAAACGTCCTTGCGTGCTGAGGATGTCGGCAAGTGCGATCGAACATCCCAGGACGTCGGAGATGTGCCCGGACCGTTGCAGCCCCACGACGCACGCCGAGTAGGCCCGATGGGCGGCCTCGAGATCGCCGCGGCTCCAGAATGCCAACCCCGAGAGGCCCGATGCCCCGGCCCGGATGACGTGGTCGTCCTGCGCCGCGCGGTCGATCGCCAGCTGGGCGTGCCGCAGGGTGGCGGGCAGGTCACCTCCCACCAAGGCCAGTGCGGCTCGGTACATCGCGATCGCAGCCGGGAGGCGAGCAAACTCCGCCGCGTCCACCACGACCATTCCCGCCGAACGTGCTTGTGTCCAGTCACCGTGCCTGGCCGGTTCCAACCACCGCTCCGCGTCCCGCAGACGGTCCTGGATGCCGTCGAACTCGTTGACTGACATCAATGCCCCGATGAGGCCGATCGCGAGCACCGGCCGCATCCGAACGACCTCGTCGGGCATGGCCTCGATCCAGGCGCGGATGGTGGCCTCCTGCCTGTCCCGCTGCAGCGCCGGGATGGCCAACTCGACCAGCTCCGCCGCCCGCTCGATGTCCCCGGCCGCGAGTGCATGGCGGACCGCCGGTTCCGGCTGCCCGTTCTCGTCGTACCAGCGGCTGGCGCGCCGATGCAGGTCATCGACCTCGTCCGCTCGTTCGTCCAGGAGATGGGCCCGCAGCATGTCCGCGAAGAGGTGGTGATAGCGGTACCAGTGACGGCTGTCGTCGAGCGGGACCAGGAACAGGTTGGCGCGGTCCAGCGTCTCCAGCATGGCCCTGCCACCGGGCCCGCCGGTGACGGCATCGCACAGCGGGCCGCTCAACCGGTCCAGCAGGCAGGTGCGCAGCAGGAAGATGCGTACCTGTTCCGTCTGCCGCTGCAGCACCTCTTCGACCAGGTAGTCGACGATGTACCGGTCGTCGCCGGCGAATCCGGCGATGAAGTCGCCGATGTCTGTTCGACCATGCATGGACAGCGCGGCCAGCTGGAGCGCCGCGATCCATCCCTCGGTCCGTCCCTCGAGGGCGGCGATGTCCGGTGGGGCGAGATCCAACTCGGCCACGTCGTTGAAGTAGGCCGCCACCTCGTCGGGGGTGAAGCGCAGGTCGGCGGCACGGATCTCGACCAGCTCGCCTCGCGCCCGCAACCGGGCCAGCGGAAGGGCGGGATCGGCCCGGCTGCTGATCACCAGGTGGAATTGTGGGGGGAGGTGCTCCAGCAGGAACGTCATTCCCGCTCGGACATCCGGGCCGTCGACGAGGTGGTAGTCGTCGAGCACCAGGTCCACCTCGTTCGGCACGGCCGAGAGCTCGTTGAGCACCGCGGCAAGGACGCTCTCGATCGGCGGCTGGGCCGACTGCAGGAGCGGGAGCACGTCGGCCCCGACGCCCGGCACCACCGTCTGCAGGGCGGTGATCACATACGACCAGAACGTGGCGGGCCGGCCGTCGCTCTGATCGAGGGAGAGCCACGCCACGGAACGGCTCTGCGAGCCGGCGGCGGCGAGCCACGCGGCGAGCAGGGTCGTCTTGCCGAAGCCGGCGGGCGCCGAGATCAGGGTCAGCCTGGCGTCCGACCCGCGGTCCAGCCGCCCACTCAGTCGCGGACGGGCGACCAGACTCCGCCGGAGCCTGGGAAGGTAGAGCTTGGTCTCGACCAGCTGGCCAGTCACGGCAGCTCCCCTCAGCTCGGAGGCTCCCGCAGTGGGGCTGCGCACGAGGGTAGAGCATGCAGCAATCGCAAATGGGCAGTCTGCTGCGCTCCCGAGCGAGGGCTGACCTCTCGTCCATGCCCGAACGGGGCCGCCGACTGAACCCGCTGCGGCATCTGGAGAGCCCACCACGCCGCACGGAGTTCGCCCGAGCTGACGGGTCACCACCCGCAGAGCCTGGGTCTCCGGCGTCGGCACTGTCAGTCGCTCCTGCCCGCGGGCTCCCAGGCCGCGGTGAGGATGTGGCTCGCATGGATCACCCACCGGCCGGTGAACCGCTCGATGGTGCGGGAGCCGATGGTGGGACCGGCGACGAGGAGGCGCCCGGTGAAGGTGCCGGCGTCGGGGTCGATGGTCAGTTCGCATTCGGTGAAGTCGAGCCAGGCGCGAGCCAGCGGGAACCATGCCTTGTAAATGCTCTCCTTCGCGCTGAACAGCACGCGATCCCACGCGACGCCGGGCACGGCGTCGGTCAGCTGCGCGAGCCGGCGGGGCTCGTCGCCCACGGTGACCAGCCGGGCGACGCCGCCGGGCAGTGGTTCGTGGGTCTCGGCGTCGACGCCCACGGTCAGGATGTCGCCGGTACGGGCGACGGCGGCCGCGCGGTACCCGTCGCAATGGGTGAGGCTGCCCACCACACCCGCCGGCCACTCCGGCTCCCGGGTCGGGCCGGGCAGGATCGGCGCCGGAGGGTGGCCGAGACGGTTCAGTGCGCGGCGGGCACAGTCGCGGACGGTGGCGAACTCCGCGCGGCGCTTGGCTACGGCCCCGGCCACGGCCGCCTGTTCGGCGGGGAACAACACGTCGCCGGACGCGTCGGTGGTCGCATGCTCGGTCTCGACGGTGGCGGGCAGCAGCGCCCGGAGCCCGGCGGTCACCTGCTGACCCAAGGGTGTCCCCCGTCCGAAGATCACGACCTGGACGCGATAGTCGTTTGTATGTAGCTTAGCCTAAGCTAAATACGATCTCGGACGGGAGACGTGCGCGTCACTCATGAAGCCACTCAGAAAGTGCATGGCGACCGTGTCGATGGGTGGAACCCTCGCGGAAAAGCTGGCCGCAATCGCCGGCGCGGGATTCGACGGCATCGAACTGCTCGACGACGACCTGCACAAATCGGCGATGTCGCCGGCCGAATGCGCCCGGCGTTGCGCGGATCTGGGTCTCACGATCGATCTGTACCAGCCGTTCCGGCGGGCTGAGGGGGTCCCGCCGGGCGAGTTCGGCGCCGTTCTGGAGCGCTTTCGGCGGGAGCTCGAGGTGATGCGTGGGCTCGGCGCCGAGGCGATCCTCGTGGTGTCCAACACCGATTCCGATGCCGACGCCGGCCGCGACCGGTCGGCGGCCCAGCTGGCCGCCCTGGGCGACGTGGCCGCCGAGCACGAGATGACGGTCATGTTCGAGGCACTGGCCTGGGGCACCCACATCAGCCGGGTGGCCGACGCGTGGGACGTGCTCCGGCGCGCGGACCATCCGAGTCTGACGCTCGTCGTCGACACCTTCCACCTGCTCGCCGGCGGCGAGGACGTGTCGGCGGTGGAGCGGCTGCCTCGCGACGCGGTGGGGTTCGTGCAGCTCGCCGACGCGCCGTGGCTGTCGATGGACCTCATCGCATGGAGTCGCGGTCATCGGTGCTTCCCGGGCGAGGGGCAATTCGGGCTGGTGCCCCTCGTCGCGTCCGTCATGTCGTCCGGTTATCACGGTCCGCTTTCGCTCGAGATCTTCAACCCCGGCTATCGGGAGCGCCCGGCCCGCGAGATCGCGCAACGCGCCGCCGACGCCCTGGCGTGGTTCATCGACCGGTTGGCCGACGCCGCCGATCCGTTCGCGAGCGCGCGGACGGTACCGGCTCAGTCGGGGTTGGTCAGGTGAGGTCTGCGAGGTCGCCCATGCCGGAGCTCTTGGTCGGCGCTGACCCGGGGCCGTGGGGCGTCCAGGGCCCCGACCGGGTCAGTGGGTCTGAGGAAACGATGAGTCCGGGCGCGCGGCGCAGTCGACCTCGTGGGGTGCGATGCACGAGGAGCGGATCATGGCGGTGATCAGGGACGTCCGGTTGCTGGGCGAGGAGCTGGAGCGCTCGTACGAGGTGTACGTCCGGGACCGGTTGAAGTTCCGCGTCGGGCCGATCGTCTACGTGGCGTTCTCCCTCGACGAGAGCGAGATGGGGTTCGCGTTCCCAAGGGAGGAGCGGGCCGCCCTGGTCGCGAGCGGGCCGCAGAAGTTTCGACTGCCCTCGGCGTCGGACCTGCGCTTCAACTGGGTTCAGGCCGATCTTGGGGCACTGGATCCGAGCGAGGCCCGGGAGCTCGTCGTCGACGCCTGGCGCATGGTCGTCCCCAAGAAGGTCTCGCGTGCCTACGATCTCACCCATCCCGACGGGCCGGGCTGAAGCCTCTCCGACGGGATCGCCGGCCCGGCTTGTGCGCGCCTGCAGGGTAGGCCTTGGGCGCGAGTGAGCCGACCCGGCCGGCGTTCAACCCGCGGGCTCCGCGGCCTTCTGGAGCGTCCGGAGCACGTCGAGCCACCGCGGCAGTCGCGGATCCTCGGCGAGCATGATGTAGTCGAGCCGGCCCGCCCCCGCGCGGCGCCACTTGTCCACGAGCTCCATGATGCGTACGGAGTCCATGCCCTGGTCGCGCAGATCCGAATCGTGGTCGAGTTCGCCCACTTCGACGTAAAGCACGTCGGCGACGTCGGCGACGGCCTGCTCGGTGGTGATGCCCATGAGTCCCACTCCCTTTGTCCGGCCGGCGGTCCGGCCGGTCCACGGTTGATCGGTCATGCCCGGTCGGCCCCGCCGTTCGCCTCGTGACGAGCGACCAACGAGATGAACGACGGCACCCACTGTTGCGCCTGACCGGCCCCGAGAACGATCTCGGAGTGCGGGGTGTCGACCGATACGACATCCAGGCGCGGCAGGAACGGGGACCACATCCGCGCCAGCTGGGCGGCGTAGGTCTCGGCCCGCTGGTCGTCGCCCGTCGCTGCCACCAGCAACGTCGGCACGTCCAGCCGTCCGCTCGTCGGTTCGGTGAGCAGCACGTCGACCCGGGTCGCCGCGATCGCGATCGCCCGTCGTCCAGTGGTGTCGAGCCCGCCGAACATGCGATCGCCCAGCTCCGGTCCCGCGTCGTTCTCGATCCTGGCCGCGATCCGGTCCTGCAGACCGACATCGGCCAGCAGTTCGGCCATCGTCACGGTGACCGTGTCGACGTCCTCCTGCAGCGGTCCGTCGACGATCGGGATGGCGTCGATGATGCCGAGTGCGCGGACCTGGTGACCACGGGCGATCAGCTCCTTGGCGACGCCGAAGGCGAGGTGTCCGCCGTAGGACCAGCCGAGCAGATCGTACGGCCCGTCCGGTTTGCGCGTGATGATCGCATCGGCGTACGCCCGGCATCCGTCCGCGAACTGCGCGAAGTCCGCCCGGACACTTCCGTGCACCGGATCCTGAATGCCATACACCGACCATTCCTCGGGAAGCATCGGCAGCAGATGCCCGTACATCGTGGCCACCCCCGTGTACTCGTGGAAGCAGAACAATGTCGTCTCTCCCGAGCCTTCGCGTAGCGGGAGCAGCACGGCCTCGCTCACCGTCGGGCCCACCGACCCGGCACCGGCATCCAGGTGCAGCGCGAGCGCGGCGACGCTCTGGTGGGTGAAGACGTCCTTGACCAGCAGGCCGTGGTCGCCGTCGGCGTTGACCCGCGCGACCAGACGCATCGCCAGCAGTGAATTCCCGCCGATCTCGAAGAAGTTCGCCGTTGCCGAGACTCGTTGGAGGCCGAGCAGTTCGGCCGTGGCATCCGCCAGGAGCAGCTCCGTGGCCGTCCGCGGTTCGACGTATTGCACGCCGGCGACGTCGATCTCGGGTAGTGCGCGCGCATCCACCTTGCCGTTCACGGTCAACGGGATGTCGGCGATCGCGGCAAGTCCCGTGGGAACCATGTAGTCGGGCAGCACGCCGCGCGCGCGGGTGCGCACGGCATCCAGGTCCACCGAAGCCGGATTCCCGGCGACCGGCACGACGTATCCGTGCAGCTGGGTGGTCCCGGAGGCGTCCGGCCGGGCGATCACCGCGGCGCGGGCCACCTGCGGGTCTGCGGCGAGCACATCGGCGATTTCCCCCGGCTCGATGCGGTACCCGCGGATCTTCACCTGGTCGTCCGCGCGGCCCAGGTAGTCGATGTTGCCCTCGGCCGTCCATCGCCCCAGATCGCCCGTGCGGTACATCCTCTCGCCGGGCTCCCAGGGGCAGGCCGGGAAGCGTTCGGCGGTCAGCGCAGGCTGCTCCCAGTAGCCCCGGGCGATCCCGGCGCCCGCCAGGTACAGCTCACCAAGAACGCCCGGCAGCACCGGCTGCAGACTCTCGTCGAGAATGTAAGCGCGGGTGTTGAAGATCGGAGTCCCCACGCTCGAGGTGACGCTGTCGGCAAGGTCGGCGCCGAGCGCATTGATCGTGTACTCGGTGGGTCCGTACAGGTTGTACGCCTCCACGCCCGGCGCGTCGCGCAACTGTTGCCACAGACGCTCGGGGACGGCCTCGCCGCCGAGCGAGACGAACACGACGCCGGCGGCATCGGCCGACACCGACCGGCCGGCGGGCCGATCCCGCTCCAGCAGTCCCGCTTCGACCAGCAGCTGTCCGTAGGACGGGGTGACATCGAAGCCGTCGATGCGCGCCAGGTCGTAATAGCTCAGCAGACGTTCGGGTTCGCGCCGCAACTCCTCGTCGATGACGTGCACCTCGTGTCCGTTCAGCAGCCAGAACAACTGCTCCCACGACGCGTCGAACGAGAACGACGTCGTGTGGGCGATCCTCATGCGGCGGCCGCCCTGATGGGCGACGACCCGGTCGAAGATCCGTTCCACGTGGTTCGCGTACATGTTCGTCAGACCCCGGTAGCTGACGGCGACCCCCTTGGGACGTCCGGTGGACCCGGACGTGAAGATGATGTAGGCCAGGTTGTCCAGGGAGATCTCCGACCCCCGTTCGGCCGGGCGGACCGGGTCCGCCGGGAGCGAGGCGATCCGATCACGCACGTCGGGACCGTCCAGGTTCACCACGTCCCCCGCGGCCGCGGTCAGCCGACCGGCATCCCGGTCGGTGACCAGGGTGACGGTGGGCCGCGCGACGGTCAGCATGTAGCCGATTCGGTCGTCGGGGTGGTCGGCGTCGACGGGCACGTAGGCCGCGCCGACGGCGAAGACCGCGAACAGCGCGATGACCATGCGCTCATCCCGGGGTAGCAGCAGCGCCACCCGATGCTCGGGGCGCACGCCGCGTTCCAGCAGCAGCCGAGCGCACCTGTTCACCCGCGCCGAGAACTCCTCGAAGGTGAACCGGCGGTCCCTCGCCACCAGGGCCGTGTGCTCGGGCGAGCGCGCCACCTGATCCCGCAGCAGGTCGGTGACGGTGACCTCGTCGACGTATCGAACGGCGTCGGCACCCTCGCCGGCCGCCGCGACATCCTCACCGGGCAGCAGCGCGGGCACCCGGCCAACGGGCTCGTCGAGGTGGGACGCCAGGAAGCGCAGCACGCGGACGTAGCGCTCCAGCAGCGCCTGCGCCTCCCGGTCGGCGAAGGCGTCGCGCCGGAAGGACAGCCGAACGTGCACGGCCGCGTGGTCACCACGGACCCACGGATTGACGGCGAACGTGACCGGGTAGTGGGTGGCGTCGTTCAGCCCGCCGCCGGTGACTCTGGCCTGGTCGTCGGCCGACTCGTCCACCTCGTAGGGGAAGTTCTGGACGACGAACAGGGTGTCGAACAACGCTCCGATGCCGGCGTCGTCCTGGATGGCGCTCAGGGAGGCGTAGGAGTGGTCGATGACGCGCAGTTGCTCGGACTGGATTCGGCCGAGCATCCGGCGGACCGTCTCGAAGGGATCGAGTTGCGCGCGGAACGGCAGCGTGTTGAACAGCAGGCCGACGATCCTGTCGGCGTCGTCCAGCTCGGGTGGTCGTCCGGCGAAGGTGTTCCCGAACGTGACGTCGCCGCTGCCGGTGAGTCGTCCGAGGGTGACGGCCCAGGCCACCTGCAGCAGCGTGCCGACCGTCACCCGGGCCGCACGCGCCGCCGAGAACACCCGTCCGGCCTCCGCGACATCGAGATCGGAATGAATCTCGCCAGTCTCGATCTGGGCACCGGTGAGATCGCCACCGGCGGGCCAGATGATCGAGGGACCGGACAGGTCGGCCAGATACTCGCGCCAGGCCGTGCGGGCGGCGTCGGCGTCGCGGTCGGCGAGCCAGTCGAGGTAGTCGTGGAAGGACGCCGCCGGGACACGCGCGGCATACCCGGGATCGCCGTAGATCGCCAGGATCTCGCTCATCACGAGGTTGAGAGACCAGCCGTCCATGAGGATGTGCTCGAAGGTCATCGCGAGCGTCCACTCGGACTCGGCCCGCTCCAGGAGCACGAATCGGAGCAGCGGTGGCGTGCCGTGATCGAAGGGAGCCCGTCGCTCGCCGGCGAGGAACTCGTCGACGCCGCCCGCCGCGACCGACCACTGCGCACGGGTCACGACGCGATACGGCAACGGATTCCGGGCGGGGATGACCTGGACCTCGCCCTCGCCGAGGGCGACGAATCCGGCGCGGAGATTCGGGTAGCGACGCAGCACGGCCTCGATGGCCGCCGCCATGCGCGCGGAATCGACGACGCCGGACAGCTCCCGCGTGACCTGCGAGACGTAGGCGTGGTGATCGTCGGTCTCGCGGGAACGGACAATGTGGTAGAGCAGCCCGCTCTGCAGGGGTGAGAGCGGCAGGATTTCGGCGTCCGCGCCGTAGTGCGCGCGCACCTGCCCGGCCTCGGCCGCCGTGAGCGGCAACCGATCGGCGCGGCGCAAGGCCGGCCACCCCTGTCGGTCGGCCGGACGCACGGCCAGACCGTGCCTGTCCAGATCCGCGGCACACGCATCGGCGATGACGCCCGCATCGAGATCGACGCCGGGTGCGACGCGGACCGCGACGGTCAGGAGCCCCTCGGGCCCGACGAGCAGCCGCACGTTCAACCCGCTGTCGTCCTGACGGTCGGGTGCCCCGACGGTCAACGGTTCCGCTCCGGTCCGGAACACCCCGACCCGGATCAGCGGATCCGGCACGTCATCCACATAGCTTGCGAAGTAGGGACTCTCGAGCAGCCCGCGGAGCTCATCCGCCCGGCCGGGCGTCCATGCCAGGCTCGCCGGCCGAGCACCGTCGGGATGGCCCGACGTCGAGAGCCGGGCCGTGATCTCGTCGGTGATCGCGACCGGGAATCGGCGAGTCGCGAACGGGCCGGCCGGTTCCTGCACCTCGATGACGGCGCCGGCCAGCAGTTCGGCGCCGAGCGCCCGGGCCAGCATCCCGATCACCGACTCCCGTTCCTCGGCGGGCGTGCCGGCCGCGCGTAGCTCCGGGAGCGCGGCGGCCATCGCCGACGGCCCCGCTCCCGCGTCCGGCGATGGGCGGGGGAGCTCGATCGAGTCCAGATCGATGAACGTGTCCAGCCAGCCCGCCCAGAAGGGATCGTCGAGCGCCGCCTGCAGCGCCTCGACCGTGGGTGCCGGGCGATCGTCGGATGCGGGGACCACGGCCAGGACGGATCCGTCTCGATACGCCGATACCAGAGCAGGCGCGAGAGTGGCGACGACGTCGAGTGCCTCGGGGTTGGCGGCCGCGTCGGTGACGACCCAGGCCCGACCGGACCCGTCGACCGCGACCGCGGCCGGCGTCGATGTCGTCAGCGAGAGGTGTTCGACGGCGGCCTGCCAGAGTTGCGCTTCCTCGGCCCGGAACGACGCGAGCGGAACGCGATAGCCGGCGATCGGCTCGTCAGCCGGGATCGCCGGCGTGGAGTCGCGGGCGACCCGGACGAGGTCGAGCAGGTGCGCGAGGCGAAGGCGCGGATACCGGGCCCCGTACTCGAGCACGAGCCTGGTCGTCCGTAGCAGCCGGGCCGCCGTGGCGGGCGGGACCAGCGAGGGAACGTAGGCGAGCCGCAGGTGCAGCGTCTCGCCCGGAGCGACGATGAACGTGATCGGGTAGTGCGTTCCGTCGCGACCGACGACGTCGCGCACGGAGAAGCCCGTGCCGGCGTGGATCCGCTCCATCTCCGACGAGTCGAAGGGATAGTTCTCGTACACGATCAGCGTGTCGAACAGGGGGGTCTGCCGCGCCAGCCGATGAAGTTCCGACAGCGGCACATGATGGTGGTCCAGGAGTTCGGTGTTCTGGACCTGCTGATGGCGGAGCAGTTCGGTGAATTCCAGATCCTCAACCACGGTGACGGGGGTGACGATCGTGTTGATGAACAGGCCGACGGCCGACTCGATCCCCTCGACCTCCGCCGGCCGTCCGGACACGATCGCGCCGAAGACCACGGTCCGGTCCCCGAGCAGCTCGCTCAGCGCCAATCCCCAGGCGGTCTGTACGAGGGTGCTCATCGTCGCCCCGACCCCGCCCACGTCGGACAGGGCCGCGGTCGCTTCGGCGTCGAGCTCATCGCTCACGACATCGAGAGACGTGGCCGCGACGCCGATTCCGCGCCGCCCCGCCACCAGGGTGGCGTTCGTGACCGGCTCGAGGGCCCGCCGCCAGGCAGCCTCGGACTGATCCCGGTTGCGCCGGCCGAGCCAGCGCAGGAACGACGGGTGGACGAGATCGGGTTCGGGACGCCCGGCCGGATCGCGATACGCATCGAAGAGCGCCTTGACCAGCAGTGGCGTCGACCACCCGTCGACGAGGACGTGGTGGATGGTGAGGACGAAGTAGTGCTCGGCGGCCGAACCGCTGACCAGCGTGGCCCGCACCAGCGGCGGCGCCGTGAGATCGAAGGCGCGCAGCCGATCGTCGTCGGCGACGCGCTGGGCGTGCGCTTCCAGGTCGCCGTCGGGGATGGCGTCGATGACCGTGAAGGGGACCGAAGCGGCTTCCGGGATCACGGCGACGTGGTCACCTGCGGCGAGCGGCACGACGCCGGCTCGCAGGTTCTGGTACCGCTCCAGCACCCGGCCCAGCGCGACCTCCAGCCTCCCGGCATCGACGCTGCCGTCGAGGTGGAAGATGCTCTGCACGACGTAGACATCGATGTCGTGCGCCGCGAACTCGGCCTGGAAGGCCAGACCCTGCTGGAGGGCAGTGAGGGGCTGGACGTCGTGCAGGGGCCCGTAGCGGGCTTCCCAGGCTTCGATGTCGCGGGGGGTGGCGCCGGCCGCGGTGAGGTCGGAGGGGGACCGGCGGACCAGGCGCGTGCCGCCGGCGTACTCGTGCAGCGTGGTCATGGCCCTGGCCCAGATCCCGGCCAGCTCGGCGGCGTCATCCTCGCCCAGGATCTCGCCCGCGTACGTGAGAGTGCCGCTCAGCACGGGCCCGTCGCCCGAATCGACGGCGGCGAGGTTGAAGTCGAGCGCCGCGGGCAACGGCAGCTCACCGCAGACGTATCCGTCGATGCCGGCGGCCTCCGCCGCATTATCCCATGGCTGGTCGGTTCCGGGTGTGACGCTGAACTGCCCCAGGTAGTTGAAGCCGATCGACGGGACGGCACCCGCCGCGAGAGCACCGCCGGTGTCGCGGTTGACATGGCGCAGCAGGCCGTAGCCGATTCCCTTGCCGGGGACGCGAGCCAGGTGCTCCTTCACCCGCAGGACCGCGTCGGCGGCCGCCCGTGGTTCTTCGACGGCCGCGGTGGGATCGATGTCGTCGGTCGACACCGCGACCGGATACCAGTTGGTGAACCATCCGATCGTGCGGGACAGGTCGCTGCCGGGAATCAGGGATTCCTCCCGGCCGTGACCTTCCAACCCGAGCAGCACCCCGCGGTGCGCCGAGCCGCGGCCGGCGCGCCACGCGCCGACCGCGCTGGTCAACGCGCCCAGCAGGACGTCGTTCACCCCCGCCGAGAGCAGCGGCGGCAGGTCGATCAGCAGGGACCGGGTGACCTCGGCGCTGACCTCCAGCCGGATCGTCCCGGCGGTCGCGTAGGTGTCCACGGCGGGGTCCAAAGGTCGGATCCCCAGCGATGTTTCGGCGTCGGATGTCGCCGTCGACCAGTGCTCGAGCTGCCGGACGATGTCCGGGTCGGCGGATCGGTCCGCCAGCATCCCGGCCCAGGTCGTGATGTTCGTGCCGGTCGGGAGCAGCGGCTGCGCGCCGACCCCGGTTTCGAGTTCCCAGGCGTGGCGCAGATCGTCACCCAGAACGCGCCAGGAGACCCCGTCCACCACGAGGTGATGGACGACCAGCAGGAGACGACCGGACCGTTCGGTGTCGCTGGTGAACCACGCTGCCTGCCAGAGCACGCCGCGTCCCGGATCCATCGCCGTCGACAACTGCTCCGTCACCGACCGCACCCGCTCGGGCCACTGCGGCGAGGTCCACGACGTCGTGACGCGTTCCCGGCGCACCCGGTCGGCCACCGGTGTCGCCATCCCATCCTCGAGCCGGAACCGCCAGCCGCCGGCGTCGGCGTCACGGAGGAGTCGGCCGCGAAGCGCGGCATGGTGGTCGACGACGCGGGCCAGGATGTGCACGAGTTGGACGGCGGTGAGCCCCGGCGGGGTGCCGAAGACGAACGACTGGGTGAACGAGGAGAACCCGGGCGCGTCCACCTGCTGCGCCGCGATCGGCCACAGGACCGAAGCAGACACCTCCGCGAGGGGGGCCGAATCCCTCGCCTGCGCCGCGCGCCGGTCGGCCAGCGTGGCCAGGGCGCTGATCCTGCGGGCCGTGAAGACCTCCGCCGCCGACACATTCACTCCGGCGCGACGAGCGCGGGACACTACCTGGATCGACAGGATCGAGTCCCCGCCGAGATGGAAGAAGTCGTCGTCCACACTCAGTTCGGTGTCGACCGGAAGCCGGAGAACGTCGCGGAACACCGACGCCAGGACCCTTTCGGTCGCCGACTCGGGTGCCCGCCCGCCGGCGCCGGCCGAACCCAGCTCAGGGGCCGGAAGTCGGCGCGGGTCGAGCTTTCCGTTCGGCGTGGTCGGGAAGGCGTCCACCACAGTGACCGTGGCCGGGATCATGTGGTCCGGAAGCCGTGAACGCAGGTGGGCCCGCAGCGCCCCGACCATGGGGGTGGCGTCCGGCGCGGCGACCTCGGCGGTGACGTAAGCCGCCAGGTACTTCCCGCCGGCCGGGTGATCGAGCGCGAGCACCGCCGCGCCCGACACCTCGGGGTGCTCTTCGAGCACGAAGCGGATCTCGTCGAGCTCGATCCGGAATCCCCGCACCTTCACCTGGTTGTCGGCCCGGCCGAGAAACTCCAACTGGCCTTGGTCGTTCCACCGGACCACGTCCCCGGTCCGGTACAACCGTTCGCCGACCCGTCTGAACGGGTCCGCGACGAAGCGCTCGGCGGTCAGGGCAGGCCGGTCGACGTAGCCGTCCGCGAGTTGCCCGCCGCCGAGGTAGAGCTCGCCCGCGACGCCCGGTGCGACCGGTCGCAACCACACGTCGAGCACCCGGAAGGACGAGTTGCTGATCGGGCGCCCGATCGGCGTCGACGTCGCGTCGGCCGGCAGCTCGGTCAGGTCGAAACCGCCGATCTCGACAGTCGTTTCGGTCGGTCCGTACATGTTCCAGACCGTGCGCCCGGGTGCGGCGAGGGCCCGGGCCACGGCGACCGGAACGCTCTCGCTGCCGACGGTCACGTGCTCGACCCGGAGGGTGGACAGGTCCTCCCCCTCGCCGACCAAGGCGCGAACCATCGTTGGCAGGAAGTCCGCGTATCCGAATCGTTCGGCCCGCAACAGGGCCGCCAGGTACGCGGGGTCCTTCTCGCCGCCGGGGCGGATCAACCGTACGACGGCCCCGACGGCCAGCGGCCAGAAGAACTCCGGGACGGAGACGTCGAAGCCGGCCGACGACTTCTGCAGGACGCGATCACCGGCGGCCAACGGGAGGACGCCCTGTCGCCACCGGATCAGATTCACGATTGCCCGGTGCGACACGGCGACACCCTTCGGGCGTCCCGTGGTGCCGGACGTGAAGATCACGTAGGCGCAGTCGGCGGATGCCAGCGGACGCGACAGCGCCGGTGGCCGGTCGGCGCCGCGATCGAGTACCGCAACCACCGCCGGCCCAGTGAGGTCGACCACGGTCGGAACCAGTTGGGCGGCAACGAGTCCGGGCCTCGTTCGGGCGTCGGCGACGACCACCGACGGCGCCGCGTCCCGCAGCATGGACCCGATCCGCTCCGCCGGATACTCCGGATCGATGGGCACGTACGCCGCTCCCGCGCGCAGGACCGCCGCCAGGGCGACGACGAGGTCGGCGCCGTGGGGCAGCAGGATCCCGACCCGATCGCCCACCGTCACCCCCTGCTCGACCAGGACGTGAGCAAGAGCGTTCACCCGCGCGTCGAACTGCGCGTACGTCGACTCGACGCCACCGTCGTCGACGACCGCCACCGCGTCCGGCGAACGGGTCGCCTGCGCCCGGACAAGGGCATCCACCGTGACCTCGGGGGACGGCGCCGCTTCGCCGACCGACCAGGCGCCGACATCGCGTTCGTCGCTGTCCGGGAGCAGGCGCAGTCCGGCGATCCGCTGTCCGGGCGCGGTGGCGATCTCCTCCAGGGCGCGGCGGAACATCGCAGCGAACCGGACCGCCGTGGTCGCGTCGATGATGTCGGCCCGGTGCGTGAGGCGGAACTCGATGGTGGTCGGGCCGGGGATCACGGCGAGCGCCAGCGGGTAGTGGGTCGAGTCGCGACCCTCGACGTCACGAAGCGAGAGGTCCGCGTAGGAGCGGGCGAAGTTCTCCACGTCCAGTGGGTAGTTCTCGTAGACGACCAGGGTGTCGAAAAGTGGGTTGTGCCCGGTCATCCGGTGCAGGTCGGACAGGGGAGTGTGGTGGTGGTCGAGCAGCCGGGTGTTTTGTTCCTGCACCTGGCGGACGAGTTCGTCCAGGGTGGCGTTGCCGGTCAGGGTGACCGGTGCGGGGATCGTGTTGATGAAGAGCCCGATGGCGTCTTCGATGCCGTCGATGTCGGCTGGGCGGCCGGACACGGTGGTGCCGAACACGACGGTGTCCTGCCCGGTGACGGCGTTCAGCAACAACCCCCACGCGGTCTGCACGACGCTGTTCAGGGTCGCTGCGGCGTCCTGTGCGACGGCGGTCAGCGCCGCCGTGGTGTCGGCCTCGACGGTGAACACGATCTCCGCCGGGAACCCGGAGGAAGGCGCGGCTGCGGTGGTGGGAGCGAGAAGGGTGGGCTCGTCCACGCCCGCCAGCACGCGGGACCAGACCTGGTGCGACGCGTCCCGATCGCGTCCGGCGAGCCAGGTCAGGAACCCCCGGTAGGCGGGTTCGGGTTCGACGTGCCCAGGGGATCGGTACGAATCCAGCAGCGCCCGGACCAGGCGCGGCATCGACCAGCCATCGGCGAGCACGTGGTGGATCGTCAGGATCAACGCGTGCCGGCGAGCCGTCGTGCTGACGACCGTCGCCCGCAGCAGCGGGGGAACCGTGAGGTCGAACGGCGCCACGCGCGCGTGGTCGGTCTCCTGCGCCGTGACGGCGTCCGGCTTGTCGGACCCGGTGGCATCGACGGCCGTGAGCGGGAAGTCCACGGCTCGGGGAACCACGGCGACGTGGTCGCCGGACTCCGTGGGGGCGATGGCGGCCTTCAGGTTCGGGTATCGCGCCAGCACCGCGTTCAGCGCGTTCTGCAGCCGGATCGGGTCGAGTTCGCCGTCGAGGTGCAGCACGGTCTGCGTGACATACACGTCGATGCCGTCGATTTCACCCCTGTCTCCCGTTGCGACGATCGATTCGAACGCGATGCCCTGCTGCAACGGGGGGAGCGGATGCACGTCCGCGAGTTCCCCGTACCGTGCTTCCCACCTGTCGATGTCGGCCTGGGCGAGACCGTTCGCGGTCATATTCGACGGTGAACGGCGAATCCTTTCGGCGGTGCGGGCGTAGCGGTGGAGAGTGGACAGCGTCTGCACCCAGAGGTCGGTGATCTCGCGGACGTCGTTCTCCCCGATGATCCCGGCGGCGTAGGCGAGCGAGCCGGTCAGCGCCGCCAATCCGTCGTCGTCCGGCACCGCGGCGATGTTGATGTCGATGACCGCGGGAGCGGGGAGCCGCGGCGGCAGGTGTGCGCCGATCCCGGGGTGCTCCGGGGCCGAACTCCACCCGGCGGTGTCGTCGACGTCGGCGGCGGCGAATTGCCCGAGGTAGTTGAAGCCGATCTGGGGTGCGTGG
>Ga0164241_10000531_pt1 | contig 66792 bp, 55 predicted proteins | sample OricomyardsoilBY_FD_108780 | JGI IMG/M metagenome (GOLD analysis project Ga0164241, IMG submission 108780) | Backyard soil microbial communities from Emeryville, California, USA - Original compost - Back yard soil (BY) | ecosystem: Environmental > Terrestrial > Soil > Unclassified | place: USA...
AGCTCATATCGACGGAATGGTTTGGCACCTCGATGTCGGTTCGTCACATCCTGGGGCTGGAGAAGGTCCCAAGGGTTCGGCTGTTCGCCGATTAAAGTGGCACGTGAACTGGGTTCAGAACGTCGTGAGACAGTTCGGTCCCTATCTGTTGCGGGCGTTAGAAGTTTGAGGGGAGCTACCATTAGTACGAGAGGACCGTGGTGGACGAACCGCTAGTGTACCAGTTGTCCCGCCAGGGGCACCGCTGGGTAGCTATGTTCGGATGGGATAAGCGCTGAAAGCATCTAAGCACGAAGCCCACCTCAAGATGAGACTTCTTTTAAGGGTCGTGGAAGATTACCACGTTGATAGGCTACAGGTGTAAAGTCAGCAATGGCAAAGCCGAGTAGTACTAATTGCCCGTAGACTTTGACCTGAAAAGGTCTTTTCGGTGGCATCGGTCGATCGTCTGTTTTGGTCCAGTTCAGCAATAATCTCAAATCGTATCCACGATTTCAGGTGACTATTGCGGTGAGGTCCACCTCTTCCCATTCCGAACAGAGAAGTTAAGCTCACCAGCGCAGATGGTACTAGGATAATGTCCTGGGAGAGTATGTCGTCGCCGATCTGAACCCCGCCCCTTAAAAGGCGGGGTTCTTTTTTGGTACCTGCCCCATCGGGCACGGCATGATGTTTTCCTTTGCAGAGCCAATGATATTTCCAAGGATCGCAGCTCTCCTGTTCGGAGCATGGTGCATCGCACCACTGCATGCGCAGGAACTGAAAGGACACATCGGAGAGAAGTCCGTCGCGGGCAAGATGCTCGTGCTGCTTCAGGACAGGGGCAGCGGTACACGGCCGATGGATTCTGTCCAAGTAGGGCGAAATGGCGATTTTGGATTCAGGACAAAGTTCAAGTCCACCGGGTTCTATCAGTTGGCATTGAACGATTCGGACCATGTGGACCTGATCCTCGATGGGAAGGAACCGCTGGTGGAACTGGAATTCGACAGTATTCCACTGCAGGACCATATCCATGTCCGCACCTCGGACGAGAACAAGCGGCTCTGGGAATACAAGTATATCTCCCGGGAGACCCAGGCCATTGAATCCGCGGTATACCAGCAGGAATTACAACTTCAACCCTCGGACACCGTGAAACTCGCGGCGTTGGACAGCTTGGGGAAACGTGCCGCCGACCGGAAGACCCATTATTTGAACGAACTGATGGCGCGTGCGCCGGACGGTTATTTCACCAAGGTGATCAAAGCGGACGCAGCTGTGGTCAGCGCCAGTGGTATGGGACCCATGGCCGTATCCCGCGTATTCGACTTCAGTGATCCCGGTCTCTTGCGATCCTCTTCCTACGACAATGCAGTGATGGCCTTTTTGCGGAATCTCAATGCCATCAATGAGGATCAATTCTCCGTGGCTGCGGATACCTTGATGGACCTGGCCAGCAAGAATGCGGAATGCCGCGCCTACATGCTGGATCACCTCGTGGACCTCTTTTCCACTTTTGGCCCAGAAGCGGCATTGCAACATGTGATCGATCGGTATGTGGCTCCAGCAGGAGCCAGCTCCAGTATCGATCCGGCGTTGCGCAAAAAGGTGGATGCCTTACTGAAGGTCTCCGTCGGCGGGAAGGGCCCGGAGGAACAACTGAACGACCATGGTACGATCGTGCCATTATCAAGCATCGTCAAAGCCACCCGCTACACCGCGCTGTTCTTCTATTCGAGTACCTGCAGCCATTGCGAGGCGCAGATGCCGACCCTGAAAACGGACTATGACCGCTATCACGCCAAGGGACTGCAAGTGGTGGGTATTGCCTTGGATGCCGACAGCGTGGATTTCCTGACGAGCATCAAAGAGCATGAGATCCCATGGAAGTGCTACAGTCACTTTATCGGATGGGGTGAGCCGGCGGCGAAAGATTACCTGGTGAAGGCAACGCCGACCTTCTACTTGCTGGATCCCAAGATGACCATCGTGGCCAAGCCTACCGATGCCGAGGAACTGGGCACGAAGTTGAAGGAGCTACTGCACTGATTCGTGCGCTTTGGTCACAACGGCAAGGTCCACACCGAGTACTCCGTCGGAAATGCATTGAGTAACGGCCTTTTTCGGAAGATGCCAAAGACGCTTGAGCCGGAGCCGCTCATGGCCGCATAGACCGCGCCTTGTTCAAGTAGCTCGTGCTTGATCTGGCCGATAGCCGGATGCATCCCAAAGACCAGCGGCTCCATGTCGTTGACGAGGATGCCTTGCCACTTATCGATGGGTTCGGAAATCATGTTGGACAGATCGTCGTGATCGTCCCTAGGACGTATTCTCCCGAATACCCTAGCCGTGGAGACGTGGATGCCCGGATTCACCAGCACCAGCCAAAGTCCGTTCAAAAAGATGTCGACGGGTCGCGAGCGCTCGCCCCTGCCTTCCACGAATTGCGGGATCCGCTTCAGAAAGAAAGAGCAATCACTACCGAGCTCGGCGGCCATCGCCTGAAGTTCATCGGCGCTCAGGTCCAAACGGAACAGGTCGTTCAACAATAGCAGCGTGTGCGTGGCATCGCTGGAACCACCGCCCAGGCCGGCGCCGATGGGGATGGCCTTGTGCAGATGCAGCCGAAGGCCGGGCAGACTCCTTCTTTTCTTCACCAAGGCCACTGCTTTCAAGCAGAGGTCATCGCTTGGCTCACCCGGAACTGGCAGACCGGAACGGGTCAGTTCAATAGCATCCGGGCGGGAGCGGAGTTCGACCACCTCCAGCGCATCGTACAAGGGGATGGGCAACAATACACTTTCGATATCGTGGTATCCATCGTTCCGCTTCCTTAGCACATGGAGGCCCAGATTGATCTTGGCGAATGGGAAGACGATCATTTCGACGGCGAATGTCCGCAATGTGCGGTCTTGTGCAACTTATCCCTCGTTGAGCGGGGTGGTAACTGTATCCATCCTTCCGGACATACCTTCGCGACCTTCCAATAGCATAGCAGCATCATGCAGACGTTCCTGGAATTCGAGAAGCCCATTCAGAATATCGTCGAGCAGATCGAGAAATTGAACGAAGTGGCGTCGAACGGAGAAGTGGATGTGAAGGCCACATTGAAGGACCTGAACAAGAAGCTTGTTTCGGCGCGGAAGGAGATCTACGGCAAACTCACGCCGTGGCAACGCGTGCAAGTGAGCCGCCACCCTGATCGGCCCTATACCCTGGAGTACATCGAGTACATGACGGGGAACAGCTTCATCGAACTTCACGGTGATCGCACGGTGAAGGACGATAAGGCGATGGTCGGCGGCTTCGGCTTACTGGATGGGCGCACCGTGATGTTCATCGGCCAACAGAAGGGGGTGAACACCAAGATGCGGCAGTACCGCAACTTCGGCATGCCCAATCCCGAGGGCTATCGGAAGGCGTTGCGCCTTATGAAACTCGCGGAGAAGTTCAACAAACCTGTCGTCACACTGATCGACACGCCGGGTGCATTTCCCGGACTCGAGGCCGAAGAGCGCGGCCAAGGTGAAGCTATCGCCCGGAATCTTCTGGAGATGAGCCAGCTCAAGGTGCCCATCATTTGCATCATTATCGGTGAGGGCGCCTCTGGTGGCGCATTGGGGATCGGCATCGGCGACAAGGTGCTGATGCTGGAGAACTCCTGGTACTCCGTGATCTCTCCTGAAAATTGCTCCACGATCCTGTGGCGCACGTGGGATTTCAAGGAGCAGGCCGCGCAGGCATTGAAGCTCACCGCGAAAGACATGCTCTCGAACGGTCTTGTGGACGGCATTGTCCCGGAGCCGGTCGGTGGCGCGCACGCGGACCATGCCGAGGCGTGCCGACTGGTGAAGGCGGAAGTGCTCAAGCACTTGGACAAGCTCACCAAGCTGGACACTGAAAAACTGGTGGAGCGGCGTATCGCCAAGTTCTGCAAGATGGGCGTGGTGGAAAAGGCGCGTTGATCCGCCTCACCGATTGCGCAGCGGCAACACCTTGAGCACCGTTCCATTCACGGTAAAGTTCGAGATGACGGCTCCCGAGGAGGGGTCGATGGCGAGCACCTGCCCGTTCGCACCGCCGAACACTGCTCCACTCGCAGGATCATAGCTCATGTCGTTCAGCACGGGAGTGCTTCCGATGCTCAACGAGCCGTCGTTGTCATAGGTGAAACGTTGGAGGTCCCCATCCGCCAAGGCGACCAGCCATGTGCTTGAGCCGACCTGTGCCACAGCGGTGACCTCACTTTGCCATACGTATGCCTCCCAGCTTCCTCCGCCAAGTATGTTCCGGTCCTGCACGCGTCCTTGTCCGCCTTGATTGCCGAAGATCAGGGCATGTTCCGCATCGCGTTCGAACATGCGCACCGGTGTCAAGCCGAGTGGTTGGCTTCCTTGCGGTGCCCCTGATGCGCGTTGGAATTGCGCGAGCCGCTGTTCCCCCGTCACGAAGTGGCGTACGGCACACAGGAGCAGGTCATTCACGACGAGGGTTTCCTCGGAACGGAAATCAACCGGGAGGGCGGCGTTCAAGACACCCGTACCATTGACTGCTTGGTATCCGTGAAGCACACCATTGCCGTCGCCTACATAGACCTGCTCATCGGAACAGAGGTCCACGCTGGTGAACCACGGCAGGCCGGAAGGGCTCATGTTCGGCCGCTGCCAGATCGTGCTGAGGTAGTCCACATCTAGGGCGAGGAAGGGCCCCGTGGTACTTCCCGCCAGAAAAATCCGCTGGGCATGGGAACTGATATCGGCACCGCCAAGGTCCATGTCATAGCTGCTGGCCAACGTGACCTGCCCGATGCTGTCGATCCGATAAAGTGCGAATGCGTTTGTAGAGGTCGCGCTCACGGCGTAGACCATCCGGAGACGAAGTGGAACACCGCTGACCTGGATGGTATGGATATCCTTTGCGGAAAGTTCACCGTCCGTAGCGGTGGCGAGCAGCTTGTAGGTACCGCTCTCCAATTGTTCGGATGTCACAGGCAGGGCCAAAGTGATGGTGGCCGGGTTGCTCATGGGTGTGACGCTGACAGCCGGGGTCACGGGAACATAATTGGCGTCCAGCAGGGAAACGGTCACTTGTTCCACGCGTTCATCGTCGCTCACATTCACCGTTACCAGCAGGGTATCGGGCACTGTGAGCGTGGAAGCATCGCCCGGCGAGACAATGGTGATGACTGGCGGCGCGTTCTCCTTGTCCTTCTTGCAGGCTGTCAATCCAACCCCCAAAAAGGCCAGCAATAGCAGGCAATGTTGATAACGCATCACCACAAAGTAACGATGGACGTGGCATCAATGGTCGATGAACGATCGCATGTTATTGAAGTGTTGATGCAATGGGCAAAGAAGGTTTCCTCGCACCTGTCCATCGCTGTATGTTGGGCCTACATTTGGCCCCCTTTGCAATTTCGCCTTCCACCGAGGCGTCCCTCCTATGAGTGATCTTTCCCCTTCCACACCGCATTCTTCCGGCACGCGTACCATGGACCGGAAGCGTCGTTCCGCAGCATCCCTGATCGACACCGCCATGGAGGCCGGCAAGCTTCCGCCGCAGGCGCCCGAATTGGAGCAGGCCGTGCTGGGCGCGATGATGCTCGAGCGCAATGCGGTGAACGAGGCCATCGATATCCTGCGCCCCGAGAGCTTCTATGTCGACGCGCACCGCCGGATCTTCGATGCCATACAGAATCTCTTTCGCACCGACCAGGCCATCGACATCCTCACGGTGACGCAGGAATTGAAGAAGCGCGCGGAACTCGATATCGTTGGCGGTGCCTTCTACATCAGTCAGCTCACCAACAAGGTGGCCAGCAGCGCCAACGTGCAGTTCCATGCGCGCATCATCAGCCAGAAACACATCCTGCGCGAGCTGATCCGCATCAGCGCGGAGACCATGCGCGACGCCTACGACGACAGCACGGACGTGTTCGAGCTGCTGGACAAGAGCGAGCAGGAGATGTTCGCCGTCACCAGCGGCAACCTCAAGCGGAACTACGAGCCGATGAGCGACCTGATCCAGGGGGCCATCGCGCAGATCGAGAACTCGAAGAACAAGGGTGGCGGCATCAGCGGGATCCCCACTGGATTCACGCAGTTGGACAAGCTCACCGCCGGTTGGCAGCGCAGCGACATGGTGATCGTGGCAGCGCGCCCGGCCATGGGAAAAACAGCTTTCGTGCTGAGCATGGCGCGGAACATCGCGGTGGAGCATAAGAAGGCCGTTGCGGTGTTCAGCCTGGAAATGAGCAGCACCCAGCTCGTCACGCGTTTGATCGCGAGCGAATCGGGGATCAGTTCCGAGAAGCTCCGCAAGGGTGAACTCACCGACGCGGAATTCGCGATCCTGCACCAGCACATCGCGCGCTTGACGAACGCACCGATCTTCATCGACGACACGCCGGCATTGAACATCTTCGAACTCCGCGCCAAGTGTCGTCGCTTGAAGAGCCAGCACAACGTGGAGCTGATCATCATCGACTACTTGCAGCTGATGACCAGCGGTGCCGAAGGCAGTCGCGGCGGAAACCGGGAACAGGAGATCAGCAACATCTCGCGCTCCATCAAGAGCATCGCGAAGGAATTGGACGTGCCGATCATCGCGCTGAGCCAGTTGAGCCGGGCGGTGGAGACCCGCGGTGGCGATAAGCGCCCGATGCTGAGCGACCTTCGGGAATCGGGTGCCATCGAGCAGGACGCTGACCTTGTCTGCTTCCTCTATCGGCCGGAGTACTACAAGATCTTCGAGGATGAACACGGCAGCACGCTTGGCATTGGCGAGGTGATCGTGGCCAAGCACCGGAATGGGGCAATTGACAATGTGCGCCTGCGTTTCATCTCCGAACTCGCGAAATTCACGGACCTCGAGACCGGTCCGCTTAATTTTGCGGGAGGCATGGGGCAGGATGGTCCGCAGACCATCACACGCTCCAGCCGCATGAATGATGATGGCGACAACGACGTGCCCTTCTAGCGTGTCCCTTTTGCGATCGGCCTGTAAGGCCCTCGTCGCACTTTCCTTGATGCTGCTTGTGCTTCCCGTTTCCGCGGCGAAGATCCTGATCCCGATGGACAAGACCCAGACGGACCACCTAAAAGCCTACGGCATCGCCTATTGGGTACTGGAAAAGGATGTTACCGTGGAGTGGTTGCTGAACTATCGTGCGGGCAGTTTCCTCATTGATGACATTCCTGCGGTTGAACAGGAATGCACTGTGCGCGGCGTGTCCTTTAGCGTGATCGCCGATGCGCAGGCAGATGCCATCCTCGCGCAGATCGCGGATCCGGAGGTGAACATGGAGATGGTGAAATTGGAGAAGGCGCCCAAGATCGCGGTCTACGCGCCGAGCAGTTTCCAGCCTTGGGACGATGCGGTTGCGCTGGTGATGACCTATGCAGAGATCCCCTACACCCGCATCTACGACAAGGAGGTGCTGTCGGGCGTGTTACCCCAGTATGATTGGGTGCACATGCACCATGAAGACTTCACCGGACAGTACGGCAAGTTCTACCGGCAGTTCCGCAATGCGCCATGGTACCAGGCGCAGGTGCAGGAAAGCGAGGCCATGGCCAAGGAGGAAGGCTTCGCCAAGGTGAGCCAGATGAAGGGCGCAGTTGCAGGGAAGATCCGCGATTATGTGGCGGGCGGCGGCTATCTCTTCACCATGTGCAGCGGCACGGACAGTTATGATATTGCGCTCGCGGCCGAGGGGGTTGACATCTGCGATTCTCCTTTCGACGGTGACCCGCCCGATCCACAGGCCCAGCAAAAACTGGACTTCAGCAAGACCTTTGCCTTCAAGGATTTCAAGATCATCACCGATCCGATGGTGTATGAGTTCAGTGACATCGATGCCACGGACATCATGAGCCGGGTGGGGGAGACGAACGACTTTTTCACGCTGTTCGACTTCAGCGCCAAGTGGGACGTGGTGCCCACCATGCTCTGCCAGGACCATGAACAGGTGATCCACGGATTCATGGGCCAAACGACCGCCTTCCGGCAAAACCTGGTCAAGTCCAGCGTGACGATCATGGGGGAGAACAAGCCGCAGGGAACCGTGAAATACATCCATGGTGAATTCGGCCTGGGACAATGGACCTTTTATGGTGGCCATGATCCGGAGGACTACCAGCATATGGTGGGCGATCCCCCGACAGACCTCAGCCTTTTCCCGAATTCCCCGGGTTACCGGTTGATCCTGAACAACATTCTCTTCCCTGCAGCGCGCAAGCGGAAGCAGAAGACCTGATCGCCAAACCGCCGTTCGCCAACGACGAAAGGGCCATCCTTTGCTTCCCCTACCGTGAAAGGATGGCTCCGGGCGGAAATGCTGCGGTGCGCATCACTATGTTTGTGCACGAAACCCTTTGCTTATGGACCTCTCGAAGATCATTTCCATCACTGGCAAATCCGGGCTCTACCGTGTGGTTGCCCAAGGGCGCCAAGCCTTGATCGCCGAATCCCTGACGGACAAGAAGCGGATCCCCGTACACTCCAGCGTCAAGGTCAGTTCCTTGGACGATGTGAGCATGTTCACCAAGGGTGATGACGTGCCGCTTTCGGAGGTGATGGAGAAGATGCACGGCATCGAGAAGGGCAAACTGTCCGTGGACGTGAAGGGCAACATCGAAGCGCTGTACGACAAGCTCGGTGAGGCGCTTCCCAACTACGACCGTGACCGCATCTACACCAGCGATGTACGTAAGTTCTTTGTTTGGTATGAGATGCTTCTCGCTGCCGGGCTCTTCGATGAGAAGAAGGAAAAAGCGGTGATAGAGGACGACAAGAAGACCAAGTCAGCCGCAGGACCGAAAGCCCCGGCCAAGAAGAAGGCCGCAGCGAAGAAGGCTGCCGCCCCGAAAGCTGGCGGCGCTTCCAAGGCGAAGGCCAAGCCCATGCACAAGGGCGCCCAGCGGGGCAGTTGATCCGACTCTTCCCGGGGGCCTTGTTACAGTGGACATCGGTCCGCAGGATGCCTATTCGCCTATATTGCGAGCACTACTGCATCTCATGAAGAAGCCCCCGACCCTTGTGGCAAAGGCCTTGGTGCTTGCCCTTTTGCTCGGCACCGTCGCACTTTCCGTGGCGTGGACAAGTGGTACGGTACCTGTTGCCAAGGCCTATCACACACCGGCGGAACTGGCCTCTTACCGAGGGGGCGGGGGTAGCACATTCCCGCTACCCATGGGCGGGGACAACTACTTCAAGCCAAGCGGCAACTGCGAAGGTTGCCACGGACACGATCCCTCCGGATATGCGATGGTGACCGCTGAAGGCGTGGATGTGAACGTGGTGGACGACTGGCGAAGCACGATGATGGCGAATGCGGCCCGCGACCCGTTCTGGCGCGCCAAGGTGAGCCACGAGGTGCTGGTGAACCCCGCGCACCAAGCGGCCTTGGAGGACAAATGCACCAAGTGCCATGCACCGGCCGGCCATTTCGACCATGCCTTCAACACCGGCGGTCCTTATTCGATCGCCTCGATGGTACAGGACCCGGTGGCATTGGACGGCGTGAGCTGCGTGCCCTGCCATATCCAGAAGGGAGACAGCATCGGCGACTTCTTTTCTGGAGATCTTCGTTTTGACACGTTGGGAAGTCCACTCTTCGGACCTTATGCGGACGATGACATCTTCGGTGCTCCGATGGAATCCTTTGTGGGTTACACACCGCAGTACGGCACTCAGATACCGGACGCGGGCCTTTGCGCCGGATGCCATACCCTGATCACCGAGACGGCGGATCTCAGTGGCAACCTCACCGGCGACGAGTTCATCGAACAGGCCACCTACCATGAATGGCTGAATTCGGACTTCAACAACGAGACGCATCCGGAGACCGGCATCACCTGCCAAGGTTGCCATGTGCCTTTGTTGGACGATGATATCGGCGTGGTGCTCTCCGCGAATTACATCTTCCTGCAGCCGAAGACGCCCTTTGGCCAGCATCATTTCGCGGGCGCGAACACCTTCATCCTGAATATGCTGAAAGGGCATATTGATACGCTCCAACTCACTGCCACACCGACGCAGTTCGACAGCACCATCTCTCGCTCCGAACGGATGCTGCGCCAGCATTCACTCCTGATCGAGACCACCTTGCCGTTGCGCACTCCCGACACGGCATTCATCGATGTGAAGCTCACCAACCTCGCCGGCCACAAATTCCCCAGTGGCTATCCCTCGCGTCGGGCATGGGTGCAGCTCGTGGTGACCAACGCCAGCAACGACACGATCTATGACAACGGTGCAGTGAATGCGCAGGATGAGATCATAGGCCAGGATCCCAATTGGGAACCGCACCACAACGTGATCACGGCAGCGGACCAAGTGCAGATCTATGAGATGGTCATCGGCGACGTGAACGGCGATACCACCACCGTACTGGAGCGCGGGATGACCCCTTTGAAGGACGATCGCCTCGCGCCGGCCGGATTCACCGTTGGCAATGTATCTTACGATACCACGCAGATCGTGGGCGTTCCCGCATCGGACATCGACTTCAACCATGAGAATGGAGTGGAAGGCAGTGGGAGCGATGTGGTCCATTATCATGTGGCCACGGGTGGAGAGTCCGGACTGATCCATATCACGGTGAAGGTGTGGTACCAGAGCGCCCCGCCGCGCTTTGTGAAGGACATGTTCGCCCACGCCAGCCCCGAGATCGACCTGTTCAAGAGCATGTATCAAGCAGCGGACAACTCTCCCGTGCTGGTAAAGACCGATTCACTTTCGGACATGACCACGGGCGTGGATGACCTGCATGAGCTCGGCCTGCGCATCTTCCCCAATCCCGTGCGGGACGGCCTCTTGAGTATCACCGGTATCGACGCGCGCGTACTGGGTATCACCGTGTATGATGCGGGCGGCCGCAAGGTGGCGGACCGCGTAGGCAACGAGCAGCTTTGGAATGTGCGACTGCCCGGTGCAGGAACCTATGTGGTGGTCATCCGGACGAAGGAGAAGAGCTTCGTCAAGCGCGTGGTGTCGCTATGATTGTGGGAGCCGTTCAGCGCTTGCGCTGCGCGGTGAGGAACCAATCCCAAGGGTAAGGTCCCTTCATCCAGCGCGGGGGTACCTCGAATTCGGTGTCCCATCCGTACTCCAGCTTTTCGATCGCCTCCACATGGAAGCCGCGGGCGGAGAGTGACGCTTCGAGTTCCTCGCGCAAAAAATGCTTGGTGGGCACGCCATCGATGTGGACGATGCCATGCTCGATGCCCGCGTCGTTCCGTGCGGCGTCCTGTTGGGCTTCCTGCGGTGTCATGCCATCGCGCAGGTTCCATTGAAGTCTGCGATAGGCCGTGAGCAGGGCGGAATCCAAGGCGGGTACCACCAACACGAGGTGGCCGCCACGCTTCACGCTGCGACAGGTCCGGTCGAAAAGTGGCTCCCGCACCTCGATGGAGGCGTTCAGCAAGGTGTTGATGCAGAGCACCACATCCGCGGCGGGATAGCTGTTGCGGTCCTTGGAAAGGTCGGCATGCACGTATTTGATGTTGTCGTACTGCGTGCAACTTTCCGCCGCCACGGCGAGGCATTGGCTGCTCACGTCCACGGCATAGACCTTCGCGAATTGCCCGGATAACATGGGCAACGTGCGGCCCACGCCGCAGCCGAGGTCGGTGGCCGTTGCATTCGGTGAGGCAAGCCGTTCAAGGGCTTCACTGATCAGGCCCTTGGTATCGTGCTCGGGCACGTTGAAGATCTCCTCCTCGAAGGAGTTGGCCACTTGGTCCCAGTCTTTTTCGTTCATGCTGCACTTATTTTTGCCGATGCGCAATGCAGTGACGCGCGCCGGCGGATGAGCGATGGATGCAAAGTACCCGCGCCGACGCAGCTTCATCGGTTGGATGCCGATCGTATTTCAACCGGCAGCGGTTGAACGCTGTGTGAGGAGATCGATCACGACCTCATTGGCAAGGCCTGCGCAGGCCACGCGATCGCATGGGTCACATAGCGCATCGCGGCTTCACCGTTCTGCGCGTGCACGGCGAAGAGCTTCTCCAGTTCCGCGAGGAACGCAGGTTTGTCAGCCACACCATGCTTCACGTATGAACTGCTCAATGCCAATGTGCGCAGCCGCGTCAGGTCCATGGGGATCGTATGATGCACCATATGCTCGCGCACTTCCGCGCCTAAGGTGTTCCTCAGCTTGGCGATCGTGCGGATGGAACGGTCGTTCACCTCATACTCGGTCGAGTGTTTTTGCAGCAGCCGCTCGTAGCCAAGCATGAACGCGCCTTCCATCTCGCGGATGTTCCAGAACGCGGCGCACATCGCGTGCGGCGTGCCGATCCGTGCAAACTCCTTGAGTGTTTTCGGGATGTCGAACCAATGGAAGGCCTGCGCCGCGATGATCAGATCAGCGGTGGAATCCGACAGACCGGTATTAGTACTGCTGCCTTCGCGATAGCTCGCGGATCCTTTTGCAATTGCGGTGGCCAGCATTTCCGCATTCGGTTCGATGCCGATCGTTTCATGACCAGTAGCAGCAAAGGCCCGCGTGGATATTCCGGTGCCGCAGCCCACGTCAACGATCAGCTTTGGAGGTGCAGGCAGCAGGTCCAAGCACCACTGAATGATCTCCGGCGGATAGCTCGGCCGCGCCTTGGCATAGAGGTCCGAAAGACCGGTGAAGCGTTCCGTGGTTTTTGGCGGTTCCATGAGTGAGCGATCAGGGAACAAAGGTCCGCATCGCTGTTCGATCCCTCGCTAGAGCTCAGCCCGGAAGACCATGGCAGGTACCCCGCGATGCACCGTGTCTTTTTCGAAGTGCATGCCGTTCCGCTTTGCTACGGCTTGGCTCTTCATGTTGTCGTGATCGATCAGTGAGATCACGGACTCTACTACTGCGTGCTCCTTCGCGAATGCCTTGCAGGCCATCGCTGCTTCCGTCGCATAGCCATGGCCCCATGCGGAAGGCAGCAGGTGATAGCCGATCTCCAATTCCGCGATGCCGTCCACGTCCTGCGTCAACAGGCCGATCATGCCCACGGGCTTCTTACTGATGCTTTCGCTCACCACGTTCAGGCACGAGCCATCGCGTGCAATGCGGTCCAATGAGCGTTGGATGAATGCCGCGCAATCAGCCTCGCTGCCCAAGGTGAAGGGCATGAAGCGGATCGCCTCGGCGTCGTTCATGTATTCCATCCACCACGAGCGATCCTCCAGAACGGGATGGCGGAAGATGAGGCGTTCGGTGGTGAGGCCTGCGAGGGATGGGATGGGAAGAAGCATTGCACAAAGATGCCAATGACGATCGCAGAAGTAGATACAGGCCGGAGGCCTTCCGGATGGGTCGCGCTCGTGAAATACGCGAGCGTCTGCTTCTGGGTAGCGATAGAGACCTGTCGCTCGCAATAAACCGATACTCTTGCACTATGCCTCCCGTGCCGGAAACCAGTGACAGGGTGCGTTCACACAAAGCACTCGCCGACATGCTGCAATGTGCCTATTCCGCAGAGAAGGCGGCTGCGTTCGCCTACCAAGGCCACGCCGGATCGACGAAGGACGAAACGGACAAAGCTGCCATCCGGCAGATCGAACTGGATGAATGGGGACACCGCCATGAAGTGCTCACCATCATGCAGCAATATGGCGTTCCGGTCTCGCGCTATTACGAATTCCGCTTCCACGTCATCGGCAAGGTGATCTCCGGATCCTGCTACGTCATCGGCTGGTTCATGCCGTTCTATTTCGCCGGTCGCTTGGAGAGTGGCAACGTCTGTGAGTACTTCCGCATGATGCACTACTTCCACGAACTGGACATCCGGGAGCACGACCCGTTGCTCTACGCCATGGGCATCAAGGAGAAGGAGCACGAGGTGTATTTCCTGGGCAAGATCAAGAACAGGAAGCTGTTGCCGTTCTTCGAGCGGATCTTCGCATGGGGCTCGAAGAAGAGCTTCAACGACGTGGACCTGGACAAGAAGTATCCGGTTGAAGGCTCGGAGGTGTATTGCCGGAAATAGCCGAACGGCTATAACTTGAATTGGATCGGTACCGTGAAATGTGCCGGGACTGCAGTTCCATTCACCCCGAGTCCTGGTTTCCAATTAGGCATTTGTCTAACCAAGCGCACGGCTTCCTCGTCCAGCAATGGGTTGCACCCGCGACGCACGACCACCTGATCAACCCATCCATCCTTCTCCACAACGAATCCGATATAGACCGTTCCCTGGATCTTTTTCGCAAGGGCCTCTTTCGGATAGTGCTTGTTGGCCACCAACCAAGGATATATCGCCTGTTCGCCGCCGGGGAATTCGGGAAGGGCCGTTACAGGGCCGAAGACGGCAACAGAGTCCTGTGCCACTTGGCCATCCTGTGCGCGGGCAAGGAGGGACGAACAAACCAAGAGCAGAAGTGTGAACGGACGCAGCGCTCTCATGTCGACAAGATAGGATGATCGGCGATCTTCTTCACTCCGGAGCCAGCCTGCCGAACACCACCGAATCAGAAAAAGCGCCTTCCCAGAAGATGTTCTCCTTGAAGTAGGCCTCTCGTGTAAAGCCGTTCTTCTCCAACGCGCTCATCGAGGCTATGTTCCTTGAGTCGGTCCAAGCCTCCATACTGTGCAGACCGAGGACGTCGAATGAATGGTCCACGACGGTGGCGATGGCCTCGCTAATCAGGCCTTGGCCCCAGTGGGGGCGGGCCAGCATGTAGCCCAGTTCGCCGCGATGGTTCTCCAGGTCGATGCGCCACGGGCCGATCACACCGATGCAGGCGTCATCCCCTTTCAATGTCATGGTCCACTGCGCGCAGGTGTTGGCGCGCTGACCGTCCTGCACGCGCGTGACGAAGGCCTTCGCATCATCGATGGTCAAGGCCAGTGGTCTGCGCACGAAGCGCATCACCTCGGGGTCGCCGCGCATGGCGAAGAACTCGGGCGCATCGCTCATGCGGACCTCGCGAAGCACAAGCCGCGATGTGGTGAGGGTGGGAAGGGGAGTGAGGTGGAGGGAGAGCATGAGCGACCTTCAAATGGATGGGCTGAAGTTTGGCGTCAACGCTCCAACTCATTGATCCGCTGGAACAGTTCCGTAGCGGTGGTAACGAGATCAGGGTGCGACTTTGCAAGCCCTTTCGACAGGACCTTGTCACCGGTCCAAAGCCTGGCTTTCAATTCCTGCGCCAGTGCCACAAAGGGAACGTCCTTGAGGTCATTCCCTTTCATTAGGCGTTCCGTGGTCCTGTACATGGGGCCGGGAATGGCGGCTTCATTGATGAACGTGATGTTCTTGGTGACCATTCCGATTACCTCGTCCAGTTCGGCATCCGGAAGCTTCGTGAGTTTGCACAGTTTATCCCGGTGAAGGTTCAATTCCTCCAGCAGGAATTCACAGCTATAGAAACTAAAATGCCGCTTGCCGCTGATCAGGATCAGGGCGATGCGGCTTTCTGAATTGAGTATCGCGCTGAAGACGACGTTGGTATCAACAACGATCTTCACTTGGTCAGCCTTTTCCGGTTCTTGGCGTACCACTTGGCGTTCACGTCCGCTGCCAAGGCATCAACCGTTTTTTGGGGCACCTTGTATCCCTTGGTCAATTCCTTGTACCGGGCATATTCCAAGAACTCTTGCAAGTCCTCCGTATCCACAGATGCAGGCAACCGGATGATGACTTCCTTGGATGTGCGTTCGATCAGCATGGATGTAAAGGTAGGGATGCCGGCACGGTTGCGACAATGGTGAACCCGTGCGATTGGAGATCTTTCACGACAGGCCGGAGGCGAACGCACCCGCGAAAAACGCGAGCGCGTGCTCGGGGATCTGGGCGCTCGCGAAAAACGCAAGCGTGTGCTGGGGAATTCGGGTCAATTCCGATCCAAAGAAGCAGCTTCCCATATAAATCCACTTACAAAAATTGGTGCGCCAGTTCTAAGTGCAATACTTAGTGCATCACTAGTACGACACGCTATTTCAATAACATCAGCAGCCTTAGTCAATCGAATCTTAGCTTGAAAAATCCCATCTACCAAGTCATATATAGAAACAGATTGTATCACATACCCCATCTTCTTGATAGTTAACACATACAGGTCATGTGTGAGCGGAGCTTTAGGTGCAATCTGTTCAACCACAATAGCGATAGATTGCGCCTCCACTCCGCCAATAACAATGGGCAATACACCTGTTTTAGAGTCCCGTCTTATAAGAGACACACAGTATGCACCCTTGTGGGTTTCACTATAGGTTATTTTTTCAAATTCAACTTCGATAGATCTCTCAGATGAATTGATTATGTCTATAACTGGCTGAATGCTTGGGATGTAGATTTCGAGTTTCTTAACTATTCTATATGTTTCATCCGCTTGGTCATTCTTGCTAATCGGCTTCGCTTCGTTGTTCCCTTCGATTTCACCGCGAATCCAGCCTTTCCCTGGCCGGTCTTCGATCAGCCTTACAATGCTGCGCGAGAGCAGCGCCCCGAGTTGTTCCTTGTTGATCCAGTTTTTGCAAAGCTTGCCCCTCACCTTCTTGGTGAATTTTTCAAGTTTTGCTCTTCGCGCTGGATCGGCCTCGCATTTTGCAAGTACAAGCTGTGATGTATCCGAATGAACAAAAGCAATCGTTGGAATCTTCTTATGCTGAGCATAGTCATATTCCAATTCTGTGTACGATATACCTGATTCATGCACAGTTCCATATTTCCCACCTACTATGCACGCATAATAGTCACAATTGTCAATCACCTTCTTTATATACTCCCATGACTCTTCATCTGCCGAAGGGAATAATTCCATGCCTGCTGGAATGCAATCCAATTCGAGTATGGATCGCATAGCTTCATTCCGCTCTTCGATTAAATCTTGGAAAGTGGAACTCACAAAGACTTGATATTTCTTTTTCATTTCTGGTGCAACGTAGTGAGAGAATGATTCCTTCAATTCAGTCAGCAAAGCGATTGCTCACTCCCGCACCATCCCCACCACCACTTCCACCACATCCTCCAAGCTCGGCTTGCTGAAGTAATCCCCATCCGTTCCATACGCGGGGCGATGGGCCTTGGCAGTAAGCGTCGTCGGCGCGCTATCCAACCAACGATAGCCGTTCTGCACTTGCAGCACCTGTTGCAGGATGTATGCGCTGGCGCCACCGGGCACATCCTCGTCCACCACCAGCAGGCGGCTGGTCTTCTTCAGGCTCTCCACGATGCGATGCTCGCGGTCGAAGGGGAGCAGCGAGCGCACGTCGATCATCTCCACGCTGATGCCGAGTTCCGCGAGGCGGTCGGCGGCCTGTAGGCAGAGGTTGAAAGTGCTGCCGTAGCTGACGAGGGTGAGGTCGCTGCCTTCGCGCACCACTTCGGGGATGCCGATGGGCACGGTGAATTCGCCGAGGTTGCTGGGCAGACGCTCTTTTGTTCGGTAGCCGTTGAGGCATTCGATCACCAGCGCGGGATCATCGCTTTGGATGAGCGTGTTGTACATGCCGGCGGCCTGCTGCATGTTGCGCGGCACGCAGACCACGATGCCGCGCAGGCTGTTGATGATCATTCCCATGGGGCTGCCGCTGTGCCATACGCCTTCCAGCCGGTGCCCGCGCGTGCGCACGATCAGCGGCGCTTTCTGCCCGCCCTTGGTGCGCCATTGGATGGTGGCGAGGTCGTCGCTCATCGGCTGGAGGCAGTAGAGCAGGTAGTCCAGGTATTGGATCTCTGCCACGGGGCGCAGGCCGCGCAGGGCCATGCCGATGCCTTGGCCGAGGATGCTGTTCTCGCGGATGCCGACGTCGCTGACGCGCAGTTCGCCGAAGCGCGCCTGCATGCCTTCCATGCCTTGGTTCACGTCGCCGATCTTGCCGGTGTCCTCGCCGAAGGTGAGCAGCAGCGGCTCCTTCTCGAAGAGCGCGGCGAAGTTGTCGCGGATGATGATGCGGCCGTCGACCTCCTCATCGCTGTTATATTCCACCGGCACTTCGGTGATGTTCAGGCAGCTCTTCGCGCTTTGGCTGTAGAGGTGGCTGTCGTAGCGATCGGCGTTGGCGGCGTTGGCATTCTCCACCCACGAGCGCAGTGCTTCCACCGATGCGCTGTCCGCGTTACGCGCAGCGATCAACGCGCGGCGCGCAACACTCAGGATGTCCTTGCGACCGGGATCCATCGCGCTGCTCAATTCCTGCGCGAGTGCGTCGGTGCCATCGACGCCCAGTGCTTCCACCAGCGCCACCACTTCCTTCCGCTCCGCGGCGATGGGCGCGAGGAAATCGGCCCATGCGGCTTTCTGCGCGGCACGCGAATCGGTCTTCGCCTTCGCTTGGATGGCGTCGAGTTCCTCTTCCGTTGCGATCGGTGTTCCGCCCGGCTTGAAGTTCAGGATCCACTCGCGGAACTTCCCGTTGCAGTCGTACACCTTGTACCATTCCAGCAGCGGCACTTCCTGCTTCTCATGGCCGTCCTTGTCGCGGATCCAATCGGTGACGTCGCTCTTGTAGCGCTCGTGGCTGCCGCTGGTGCTGTGGCCTTGCGGCTGCGTCACCTCTTCCACGTGGATCAAGCAGGGCACGTGCTCGTCGCGGCACAGCGCGATGGCTTCCTCGTATGTCCTGTTGAGCGCGGCATAGTCCCAGCCCTTGGTTTTATAGATGCGCAGTCCATTGCTGCCTTCCTCCTTTTGGAAGCCTGCGAGCGCCTGGCTGATGCTTCCCTTGGTGGTCTGGTGGTCCTTGCTCACGCTGATGCCCCAGCCGTCATCCCACACGCTCATGGCCATGGGTACCTGCAGCACACCGGCGGCATTCATGCTTTCCCAAAACGGTCCTTCACTGGTGCTGGCATCGCCGATGGTGCCGAAGGCGACCTCGTTGCCTTTGTCGCTGAACTGCGTGTAGCCGTGCAGCGCCTCATTCTGCCGGAACATCTTGCTGGCCTGCGCGAGGCCGAGCAGGCGCGGCATCTGGCCGGCGGTGGGGGAGATGTCCGGGCTGGAATTGTATTGCTCGGCGAGGTTCTTCCACTCGCCGTTGGCATCGAGGCTGCGCGTGGCGAAGTGGCCGTTCATCTGGCGTCCGGCGCTGGCGGGCTCGGCGTTCACGTCGGCGTGCGCGTAGAGCTGCGCGAACCATTGCTGCACGGTGAGCTCGCCGATGGCGAACATGAAGGTCATGTCGCGGTAGTAGCCGCTGCGCCAATCGCCGGGGCGGAACTGCTTGGCCATGGCCACCTGCGCCAGTTCCTTGCCATCGCCGAAGATGCCGAACTTGGCCTTGCCCGTGAGCACTTCCTTGCGGCCGAGCAGGCTGGCCTCGCGGCTCAGCGTAACTAGGGCATAGTCGCGGAGGATCTCCTCCTTGAGTTCATCGAGGGTGATGGCGGCTTCGGTGGTGTCGGTCTTGGTCAGGGACATGAAAGGACGGCTTGGGTTGCGCAATTTACTTCGGGAGGCGTGAAAGGCCGTGAAAAGGTGAACTGATGGATGTCATGATCAGTTGAGCGACAATGTGCACTTTTGGTCCATACAAAAACCGTTGCCAAGATGAAAATCACCTCATTCCTCGCAGCAGTGCCGCTGATCTTCCTAAGCGCGTGCACACAAAAATCTACTTCCGTCTTCGACCCCTTGGACCATGTGGATGTGGACAAGCTTCCGCATGTGGAAGAGGCCATGGTAGCACCGCCCAACCTGCCGGTGTACGACCAAGTGGCCAAGGGCGGCCCGGTGGTGATCGATGTGAAACTGACGGTGGAGGAGAAGAAGATGAAGATCGGTCCGGACGCGACGATCTGGGCATTGACATTCAATGGCTCGGTGCCGGCGCCGATCATCGTGGCGCACCAAGGTGATTACGTCCAAGTGACCTTGGTGAATCCGAAGACGAACACGCTCACGCACAACCTTGATTTCCATGCGGCGACCGGCGCCATGGGCGGAGGGGATCTGTCCGAAGTGGGTCCCGGCCAAGAGGCCACCATCCGTTTCCGCGTGCTGAAACCGGGTGTCTTCGTCTACCACTGCGCACCCGGTGGAGCGATGGTGCCGCTGCATGTGGCATCCGGCATGAACGGCGCCATCATGGTGCTGCCACGCAACGGTCTCACCGACGAGAACGGCAACCCGGTGAAGTATGACAAGGCCTACTACGTGGTGGAGCAGGACTACTATCTTCCCAAGGACGAGCAGGGGAAGTACAAGGAATACGACACGCCAGCGGCCGGTTTCGCGGACATGCTTCAAGTGATGAAGGGCCTCGTGCCATCGCACATCATTTTCAACGGTACGCCGGGATCTTTGACGAATGAACATGCAATGACCGCGAATGTGGGAGAGAAGGTCCTCTTCATCACCGCATCGTGCAACCTCGATGCACGCTTCCACCTCATCGGTGGCCACGCTGACCTGGTATGGAACGGCGGTTCCTTCAATGACAGGCCCGCCACGGACTATGAGACCTGGATAGTGCCGGGTGGATCCGCTGTGGCCGCCATGTACCAGTTTCGCGAACCAGGCGTGTATGCCTTCCTTGATCACGAGCTGATCAAGGCCTTGGTGTTCAATGCGGTGGGGCAGGTGAAGGTGTCGGGTGATTGGAACGACGACCTGATGAAGCAGGTAGCGAAAGCGCACGCTTCGCAGTAGGTGAAGAACGAACAGGTGGAGGCGAGAACAAAGCTCTACTCCACCTGTTACTTCAGCGAGCCGTGCCATTCGCCGATAGCGCTTCTGGAGACGGTCCATAATAAACCACTATCGCCATGCTTACCTCATCAACTCTTCAACCCGCTCTGGTGGCAGTTGCCATCGCACTTCTCGTCTGCTCCTGCGGTGGCGGGAACTCCATAAAGAACCCGGCGCCTCCTCCTCCGCTGCCGCCAGCTGTGGCTGCAGCGGCTGCACAGCCGGCCTATCCGGCGGGCTTTATTACTGCGGCGGACATCACGCTTGGTCCCATCGATCAGGCCAAAGTGGATGCGGGCAAGAAGATCTTCGATGAGAAGTGCCACGTCTGCCACGGCCTCTCCGACAAGAAGGTCGTGGGCCCGGGTTGGAAGGGCGTGACGGAAGAACGCAAGCCGGAATGGATCATGAACATGATCCTGCACACCCAGTGGATGCTGGAGAATGATACGGCGGCGCAGCACCTCGTGGAACTCACCAAGGCGCAGATGACCGATCAGCAGCTCACCAAGGACCAAGCGCGGGATATGCTGGAACTGATGCGGACGCTGAAGTGAGCAGAGGATGAGACAATTGAAAGGGCCGACCTGGAAGGGTTGGCCTTTTCCTTTTCTGCGCCTCACATATCATGGATGGGGATCAGCCGCAGCTTAGCGCGCTCCTGCCAGCCATGGATCAACAGGGTGAAGATCCCTGCGGGAAGGAGCATGGAAACGCCGAAGATGATCCAGTAATATCTAGGGATCATGCCCCAGCCGATCCAGAAGAGCAGACCTTGGAGGAAGAGGACCGCCTCCGTCAGCAACATGCCTGCGGTAAAGAGCGAAAGTCCGATGCGCGCCATGCGGGATGTACTGATGAACCAGCCGCGCACCAAGGCCATGGCGAAAAGCATGATGCTGATGGCGCCAAGGGTATTGAGATGGATGAAGCCGATGACGAAGTTGCGAACGGTGAAGGCCATGATGGCCACTTGCGGGATGGCGACGGCGGCCTGCATCAGCACCTTCAGGCCCATGCCGATCAGGGAATAAGTAACGCAGCGCCATGCCCAGAGCGGGGCTTTGTCGAAGAGCATCTTCTGGGCATGCAGGATGGCTTTGGCGGTGCGCCAGCCTGCCCAGAGTTGCAGCACCACGCCGATCGAATTCACGGTATAGACCGTCCAGTGGCGTTCGCTCCACGCGACGGCCAAGGCGAACGTGAGCACCACGGAAATCAGCCAGAGCCGTATGGTGAAACGGTCCAGCACATGGCGCGCGCCGTGCGTCTCCGCCCAACGGCTCCACAGCGCCAGCGCGCCGAACCAGAACCAGCCGTTTAGCTGGAAGTGCAGGTAGAACTGGATGGACCAGTAATAAAGCTCGGTACCGAAGTCACCATTGGCGATGATCGGCCCCAAGGCCCAAGTGCCTATCGTGGACACGCACATCAGCACTACCGCCATGCGCGTGAGCAGCCGGCTGCCATTGGCCCGCCATGTGCGCGTGGCCTTCCATATCTGCACACCAAGCCAGTAGCTTGCAAGGATCTGCACCACGGAGACCGTGTTGATGAAGGTGCCGAAGCTTTGCAGCGGAAAGCCGATAAGCATGCCCAAGACGCAGATCTGTGTGATGACCAGCAGGATGATACTTCGTCTCGAGGGACCTTTTTCGGTCTCGTCCTGCAGCATGAAGACCGCCATGGCGATGAAGGCCCAACCCAGCATGGCCACGTGGTAATGTGCGTTCGACAGGGGCTTGAAGCGCACGAAGGGGATCTCCCAGATGTAGATGGCGCGCAGCACGCAGCCAAGGATGGCGGCGATGCCGAAGTTGAGCAGGGCGATGTTGAACCAGCGGCGCATAAGGTGCGAAGCTGCGAATAAAGCAGGTACGCGCGTAGCCGATAAAATTCATTTGGTTGTCTGGCAAGTGTCACATATATCTTAGCATCGGTTACAACTTCAAACCCAACAACAAACCAACCTGATGACAACTGACAAATGGAGCGCCCTGTCCACATTCAAAGCATTGGCCCTTGTTGGGGTGACCACATTCGCCATGGCCTGTGGGGGTGGAGAAAGCGCTCCCGCTACGAACACGGATACCCCGGCCGCCGTTGAGAAGACACCGGAAGCTTCAGCGCCCGTAGCGGGTCTGATCACCGCCGACGAGGTGAAGCTCGGACCAGTTGACCAGGGCATGGTCGCGAAGGGAAAGGATATCTATGATGTGAAATGCCAGGCCTGCCACAGCCTCGGTACCAACCGCGTGGTGGGGCCGGGATGGAAGGGCGTGGTGGAGCAGCGCAAGCCGGAGTGGATCATGAACATGATCGTACACACCGATGCCATGCTGGAAAGTGACGAACATGCGCAGGCCTTGCTCGAGGAGTGCCTGGTGCGCATGCCGAACCAGAACCTGAGCAAGGACGATGCGCGCAACGTGCTTGAGTTCATGCGCACACTCTAAGGAGGAAAAGGCAACCTGGTCCCGATCATACGAAACAACAAACCCGCGCACATGAGAAGTAGCTCGTTGACCACCGCGATACCACTGGCCTTGCTCATGGGTCTCGCACTACCCTTGGTGCAAGGCTGCAAGCCTGCCAACACCAAGAGCGCCGTCACCGGCGATGCCGCATCGAAGGTCTTCGTACCTCCAGGGCAGTATGACGAATTCTACAACTTCGTAAGCGGCGGCTTCAGCGGGCAGATGTCCGTGTATGGCCTGCCTTCCGGCCGGTTGCTGCGGGTGATCCCGGTTTTCTCGGAAGATCCGCAGACGGGTTATGGATACAGCGAGGAGACCAAGCCGATGCTGATGACCACACACGGCTTCATCCCTTGGGACGATAGCCACCACGTGGAGGCATCGATGAGCGATGGCATCCAGAACGGGAAGTACATGTTCATCAACGGCAACAACACGCCGCGTATCGCGATGATCGACCTGCGGACCTTCAGGACCTCCAGCATCATCGAGATCCCCAACAGTGCGGGCAACCATAGTTCGCCGTTCAGCACACCGAACAGCGAATACATTGTTGCCGGCACGCGCTTCAGCGTGCCCATGGGAACGGATGCCGAGCGCGACGTGCCGATCGAGACCTACAAGGAGACCTTCAAGAGCACCGTCTCCTTCATCCATCCGGATACTGCGACGGGCAACATGGACATCGCCTTCCAGATCCAGACCCCGCCGGTGGACTTCGACCTGAGCCACTCGGGAAAAGGTGCCAGCGACGGCTGGTTCTTCTTCAGCTGCTACAACACGGAACTGGCCCACAACCTGCTGGAGGTGAATGCCAGCCAGAACGACAAGGACTTCATCATGTGCGTGAACTGGAAGAAGGCCGAGCAGTATGTCAAGGAGGGCAAGGGCAAGATGGTGCCTGGCAAGTATTACAGGAACCACTACGATGAGAGCACGCACACAGCGACCTCCGAGATCGGCACCCAAGTGCTGCAGCTGGATCCAAAGGAACTCACCGACATCGTGTACTTCATGCCCTGTCCGAAGAGTCCGCACGGTTGTGACGTGGATCCCACCGGCGAATACATCGTGGGCAGCGGCAAGCTTGCGGCCGTCCTGCCGGTGTTCTCCTTCGATAAGATCCAGAAGGCCATCGCCGCAAAGGATTACGAAGGCAGCTTCGATGGCATCCCGGTGCTGAAGTATGAGAGCGTTCTCCAAGGCGAAGTGAAGAAGCCCGGATTGGGCCCATTGCACACCGAGTTCGACGACAAGGGCTTCGCCTACAGCTCGATGTTCGTGAGCAGCGAGATCGTGAAGTAGAACGTGAAGACCCTGGAAGTGGTGGACCGCGTGCCCACCTATTATTCCATCGGCCACCTCTGTGTGCCGGGCGGCGACAGCAAGAAGCCTTGGGGCAAGTATGTGATCTCCTACAACAAGATCACCAAGGACCGCTACCTGCCCACCGGGCCCGAACTGGCGCAATCCGCGCAGCTCTACAGCATCGACGGGCCGAAGATGGAACTGCTCGCGGACTATCCCTCCATCGGTGAGCCGCACTATGCGCAGGCCATTCCCGCCGACCTGGTGAAGGGCAACTCGGTGAAGTTCTTCAAGATCGAGGACAACAAGAATCCGTACGTCACCAAGGGAGAGAAAGAGGCACGGGTAACACGCGAGGGCCACAAGGTTCATGTGTACATGACCTGCATCCGCTCGCACTTCGCGCCGGACAATATCGAAGGCGCAATGATGGGCGACACCGTCTACTTCCACCTCACCAACCTCGAGCAGGACTGGGACGTACCGCACGGCTTCGCGATCAAGGGTGCACAGACCGCCGAGCTGTTGGTAATGCCAGGTGAGACCCAAACGTTGAAGTGGATACCGGACCGCGTTGGGGTGCAACCCTTCTACTGCACGGACTTCTGTAGCGCGCTGCACCAAGAGATGCAGGGCTATATCCGCGTATCGCCCGCGGGAAGCAAAGTCCCGCTGACGTCCAACACGACGAACGTGGATGCGGGCCTTTGAGCCGGAACGAAGATGAACGCAACGCGCCCGGCCCCCGCTATCCTTGAGGATGCGGAAGGCCGGGCGTGATGCTTTGAGGCAGTCGCAGTTGTTATTGTCGGCTTTGCCGTGAAGGATACGGGTCGTGAGTCCTGAAGTCGCGAGTCTTGAGTCGTGAGTCTTGAATCGGGAGTCTTGAGTCGTGAGTCATTGAGTCTTGAGTCGGCAGTAGTCCTATCACCTATCACCTATCACCTATCACCTATCACCAATCACCTATCACCTATCACCTATCACCCGCAACCACACAACACCCAACACCATGCGTCCCATTTCCCGGATCTTGATCGCCATCGCCGCGCTTGCGATGACCTTGCTCCTGACGAAGCCGATCTGGGCCATCTACCTCTTGGCGCCCCAATACCCCGAAGGGCTGGAGCTGCAGATCTATCACGACCGCTTCACGGGCAACGTGGACCAGATCAATGGCCTGAACCATTATATCGGCATGGCGAAGATCCACAACGACATGTTCCCGGAGTTCAAGGTGATGCGCTACTTCATCGGCGCCTTGGCGTTGTGGGGCCTGCTCGCTGCGCTGATCGGAAGGCGTTGGGCGTTGGCAAGTTGGCTCTTCGGCCTTTTGGCCTATGTGATATGGGCCATGTGGGACATGTATTCGTGGGGCTGGAACTACGGCCACAAGCTCGATCCGCACGCAGCGATCAAGGTGGAGGGCATGGCCTACCAGCCACCGCTCTTCGGCCATAAGAAACTGCTGAACTTCGATGCCTGGTCCTACCCGGATGTGGGAGGCTGGGTACTTTTCGGCGCGATCACCTTGGCCGTGCTCGTTTTTCTCGCGGAATGGAAATGGCCGCACCACACCAACACCAAACAGACCCATCCATCATGAAAAACCTCCTTGCCACCGCGGCCTTGGTCCTGTTGGCCTCCAGTTGCAGCGTCGGCCAGCCGAAGATCAATTACGGCCACGACGAGTGCTCCCATTGCCGCATGAATGTGATGGACAAGAAATACGCCGCCGCCATCACCACCGTGAAGGGCCGCAGCTATGTCTTCGACGGTCCCGAATGCATGGTGCCCTTCGTGACCAAGGATGCCAAGGTGCCCGAGGCCGAAGTGAAGACCTGGTACGTCTCGGACTTCGCGCACCCCGGCACGCTGATGGACGCGACCACCGCATTCTTCCTCCATAGCGACAAACTGCAGAGCCCGATGAACGGCGACGTTGCCGCATTCGCCACGGACGCCGAGCGCAAGGCCGCCGAAGCCGAATATCCAGGCGAGGAACTGGATTGGGCCGGTGCCAAGAAGCTGCTCTCGGAGTAGTTCAGGGCATAAGGTCCGCAGCATTGATCTCTGTACGAGTACCTTCCGACCGAAGAGTTCACATGAGAAGTTGTTTCCGGTCGGTGTGCATGACAATGGTGCTTTGCGCTGCGGGCCCATTGCTCGCCGCCACATGGACGGTGAACGCAGCAGGCAAGCAGAAGAAGCTGGCGCCGGCGCTGGCCTCGGCACAGGCCGGGGACACGGTGCGCGTGCTCGAAGGGACCTATGCGGAAGGCACGCTCACTATCGACAGGCCGCTCACGTTGATCGGCGTGGGCAGACCTGTGATCGATGGTGGCGGCGTGGGCCACGTGCTGGTGATCACTGCGCCGAACGTCACGGTGAAGGGCTTTTTGATCCGGGGCACCAAGGTCAGTAACATGCAGGACAATGCGGGCATTGAGGTGGAGAAGGCCGATGATGTGAAGGTGCTGGACAACATCCTGGAACATTGCTTCTTCGCCATCCACTTCGCCAATTCACGCAACCCCACAATCATCGGGAACACCATCAATGGCGACCCGGCGCAACCCGAGACCAGCCGCGCCAACGGCATCCACCTGTGGCATTGCGCCGGTGCGATGATCGAGGACAATACGGTGCAGTACCAGCGCGACGGCATCTACTTCGAATTCGTTACCGACAGCCACGTACACCGCAACAAGAGCCTGAACAATTCACGCTATGGCCTGCACTTCATGTTCAGCCACCGCGATGCCTATTCGGACAATCTCTTCCAGGACAACGGCGCGGGCGTGGCGGTGATGTTCAGCAAGAACGTGGACATGAGCCGCAACCGCTTCATCCGCAACCGCGGCGCCAGTTCCTACGGCATCCTGCTGAAGGAGATCAACGACGTGCGGATCGACAGCAACATCTTCATCGACAACACCACGGCGCTGCTGGTGGACGGATGCAATCGCGGGGACATCCGTGGAAACACCTTCCAAGGGAACGGCTGGGCGCTGCGCCTCTTTGCCAACGCCACGGCGTGCAACTTCATCGGGAACAGCTTCACCGGGAACACCTTCGACATGAGCACCAACGGCAACCCGGTTTACAACAGCTTCAGCGGAAATTACTGGGACCGCTACCAAGGCTATGACCTGGACCATAATGGTGTGGGCGACGTGCCCTTCCGGCCGCTGAGCCTGTTCGCCATGGTGAACGAGCGCATGCCGTATGCCGTGGTGCTTTCGCGAAGCCTGCTCACCCAACTGCTGGACCAGGCGGAGCGCATAGTGCCTTCGATGACACCGGAAGGTGTGGAAGACGACAAACCCCTGATGAAACCTCCGCATGTCACGCGTCACCTTTGAGAACGTCGGCAAGAAGTACGGGAAGCTGTGGGCGTTGCGCGAGTTCAGCGCGCGCTTCGAGCCCGGCGAGACCGTGTCCGTGATCGGGCCGAACGGCTCGGGGAAGACCACGATGATCAAATGTCTGCTCGGGCTGGTGCGTGCCACCACCGGTACCCTCACCGTGAACGGTGAGCGCGTGGGACCAAACCCGGAATACCGCCACAACATAGGCCACATGCCGCAGATCTCGCGCTTCCCAAACGAATTGAAGATCGGCCAGCTCATCGACCTGATGGACGACATCCGCGGCAGCAACAAGGGCCGTGGGGAAGGCGCGTTGGTGAAGGAGCTTGGCGTGGTCGAAATGATGGGAAAGCGATTGGGCACACTCAGCGGTGGGCAACGTCAAAAGGTGAGCGCCGTGCTCGCCTTTCGTTACGCGCCAAGTGTGCTGGTGCTGGACGAACCCACGGCCGGCCTTGATCCCGTAAGCGCGGAGATCGTGCTGCAAGCGGTGCGCGACATCAAGCGCGGTGGCTGCACCGTGTTGATCACGAGCCATCTCATGGAGGAAGTGGAAGTCCTTGCGGACCGCGTGGCCTATTTGCAGGACGGCACCTTGCGCTTCCTGCTTCCGCCGGAGCAACTGCTCGCCGCTACCGGGCAGAAGCGTCTCTCCAAGGCCATTCCCGCCATGCTCACCACCAAGGCCGGAGCCCATGTGGAAAGTCTATAAATACACGCTGATCGATCTGGCGCGGAACAAATTCGTGCTGGGCTGGACGCTGCTCTTGCTCGCGATCAGCCTCGGTCTCTTCCAATTGGAAGACCAGCCGGTAAAGGCTATGTTGAGTCTTTCGCAGGTGCTGCTGGCCTTGGTGCCCTTGGTGGCATCGGTGTTCACCATCGTCTACATCTATGACGTTATGGAGTTCACCGAGCTGCTGGCCGTGCAACCCTTGCGACGTTCAAAGATCCTCGGCGGGCAAATGGCGGCCTTGGGCACGGCCTTGGTGCTGGGCGCCTTGGTGGGCGCTGGGATCCCGTTGATGATCTTCCTGCCGGGCGGTGCATCGGTCACGCTCATACTCGCATGCGTGATGCTCACCCTGGTCTTCGTGGCCATCGGCTCGCTCATCGCCATCAAGAACAGGGAGAAGGCACGTGGTGTGGGATTGGGCCTGGTGGTCTGGTTCCTCTTCGTGCTCGTGTATGATGCGGTGCTGCTGTGGATCATGTTCGCCTTCAGCGATTACCCCATCGAACCGTTGATCGTGCCGTTGGCCGCCTTGGACCCCATCGACCTGGGGCGCATCATGGTGCTGCTGAAGGTGGACCTGGCCGCGATGATGGGCTACAGCGGCGCAGTGTACGAGCAATTCTTCGGAACCCTGCGTGGTATCCTCGTGGCGCTGGCCGCACTGATGGTCTGGGTGGCGCTGCCCTCGATGTTCGCGTTCCGTGCTTTCCGGAGGAAGGACCTTTGAAGTATTGGCCGCCGAGGCGCAGAGGCGCGGAGAATGCAATGGGAAAAAATGCGGCTTGCAGCTTTTGGCTGACGGCTCCAAGCCATAAGCCTCAAGCCACAAGCTCGATCGGGGTGGCGCCCGTGTTTTCAACCGCCGCGTTCCGTGGGCAGGCTGGTATATATTTGAATAACCCACAAAACCTCCATCACTATGAAGCGCCTCACCATGAGACTGGACCACCTTGCTTCCTTCGCCTTGATCGCCCTGCTTACCGCCTGCGGGGGGAACGCGGAAAACGCACCGGCTGCGCAGACCGATCCACAGGCCACCACAACAGCACCCGAGGTCGGCCAGTCCAATGTGGTGGACAATGAGTCCGAAAAGAATGTGGTGCAGATCGCCGTGGGGTCCCCGGACCACACGACCTTGGTTGCGGCAGTGAAGGCCGCCGACCTCGTGAACGCATTGAGCAACGCGGGACCTTTCACAGTCTATGCACCCACCAATGCGGCATTCGCAGCCTTGCCGGCCGGTACGGTGGACGGCCTGTTGAAGCCCGAGAAGAAGGACGCGCTCGCGGACATCCTCCAGTACCACGTGGCACTCGGTGTCTTCAAGCCGGAGAATATCCGCGATGGACAAGTGTTGGGCATGGTGAACGGCGGCAACGTCACCTTCCATGTGAAGGACGGCCAGGTGATGATCAACGATGCCAAGATCATCGGCACGGTGAAGGCCTCGAACGGTCTGGTCTGTGTGATCGACAAAGTGCTCCTTCCGGGGAAGTGAAGATAATGCCCGCGCCCCTTCCTTGGGGGCATGGTGAAAGTCAGTGGAGGCGTCCGGAAGGGCGCCTTCACTGTTTCCGCCCCTCCGTGGTCCGGCACATGGAAGTGGACGAACAACATGGCGGGCAGGATGTTACCGCACACTGCATCGATCCTTCGATCGTTCATAACGCTGTGGATGATCGACGATCAGTTTGACCCTTGTCAGGGACTTGATCTTGCAGCTTTGAAACCCCGCAAAAATCCGATCTCGATGCCCCAGTCCATCCTCTTTGAAGAAGCCCCCGCCATGCCCGCCTCCAAGCCCAAGACCAAGTCCCCAAGCAGCTATACACAAGAGGAGGTGTTGGCCGCCGCGCTGGAATACTTCCACGACGATGAACTGGCCGCCACCACATGGATGAACAAGTATGCGTTGCGGAACACGCAGGGTGAACTGATCGAGCGCACGCCCGCCGATACGCACAAGCGCATGGCCCGTGAGTTCGCGCGCATCGAGCGTTCCTACAAACCGCTTCCGGAGGAAAAGCTGACCTTGCTTTCCACCTATGGGCAGAAGCGCAAGCCTTTGGAAGAGAAGCGCATCTTCAACCTCTTCGACGGCTTCCGCGACATCGTTCCGCAGGGCAGCGTGATGGCCTCGCTCGGCGACGACACCCGCTTGGCATCGCTCTCCAACTGCGTGGTGATCCCCGCGCCGGTGGACAGCTACGGTGGCGTCTTCCGGAACGACCAGCAGCTCGCGCAACTCTTCAAGCGCCGCTGCGGCGTGGGCTTCGACCTCAGCACACTCCGCCCCGAGGGCGCGGCCGTGAGCAATGCCGCGCGCACCAGTACCGGCGCGGTGTCCTTCATGGAACGCTACAGCAACACCACGCGCGAAGTGGCGCAGAAGGGCAGGAGGGGAGCGCTGATGCTCACCATGGACATCGCGCATCCCGACGTGGAGCAGTTCATCACCATCAAGCAGGACCTGATGAAGGTGACCGGCGCGAACATCAGCGTCCGTGTGAGCGATGAGTTCCTGCAAGCCGTGGAGGATGATGCCGAGTACACGCACCGCTGGCCCATCGACAGCAAGACGCCATCCGTTACGAAGAGCGTCCGCGCCCGCGAACTCTGGGACACGCTGATCAAGTGCGCGCACAACAGCGCCGAGCCCGGCATCATCTTCTGGGACCGCCAGCACAAGTACTCCACCTCGTCGGTCTATCCCGGCTTCAAGAACGAAAGCACCAATCCCTGCGGAGAGATCGCCATGCAGGGCGGTGATAGCTGTCGCTTGATCGCCATCAACCTCTACTCCTTTGTTACGGATGCCTTCACACCGAAGGCGCGCTTCGACCACAAGCGCTTGGCGAAAGTGACCTACGAGGCGCAGCGCCTGATGGACGATCTCGTGGACCTCGAACTGGAAGCCGTGGAGCGCATCCTGGTGAAGATCGACAATGACCCCGAGCCGGACAACGTGAAACGCGTGGAGCGCGAGACCTGGCATTTGCTGGGCGAGACCGGCCGCAAGGGCCGCCGCACCGGACTGGGCTTCACCGGCATGGGCGATGCGCTTGCCGCACTGGGCCTGGCCTATGATAGCGCCGCCGCCGTGGAGGCCGCCGAGCACATCCTGCGCACCAAGTGCGAGGCCGAGTTCAACAGCAGCATCGACATGGCGATCGAGCGCGGCAGCTTCGTCGGCTTCGACCCCGCCGTGGAGCGCACGTCCGAGTTCACCGACATGCTCGCCACCGAACTGCCCGAGTTGCACGCGCGCATGATGGAGCACGGCCGTCGCAACATCAGCATCAGCACGGTGGCGCCCACGGGCACACTGAGCCTGCTCACCCGCACCAGCAGCGGCATCGAGCCGGTATACATGCTCGGCTACACGCGCCGCCGAAAGCTCGGTCCCAACGCGCCGAAGGAGGCCGTCGCCTTCACGGATGCCATGGGCGATCAGTGGGAGGAATTCACCGTGCATCACCCACGCATCGTGGACTGGATGAACGCCACCGGCAAGACCGATGTGAAGGAAAGCCCCTACGCCAACAGCACCGCGAACGACATCGATTGGCAGCACCGCGTGCGCCTGCAGGCCGCCGTGCAGAAGTACACCACGCACAGCATCAGCAGCACCATTAACCTGCCTGCGGATGTTTCCGCCGAACTGGTGGGCAAGATCTACCGCGAGGCTTGGCACATGGGCCTGAAGGGCGTCACCGTTTACCGCGACGGATCGCGCAGCGGTGTGCTCGTCTCCAACGACAAGAAGGCCGATGCGGCCGTATCACACGCCAAGCGCCCGGAAATTCTGGAAGCCGATGTGATCCGCTTCAACAATGAGTTGGAACCCTGGATCGCCGTGGTGGGCCTGCTCGATGGCAAGCCCTACGAGATCTTCACCGGCAAGGCCGAAGGCGTATTCCAACTGCCGAAGTGGGTGGAGAAAGGTTGGGTGATCAAACGCACCGATGCCAAGGCCGGCAAGAACGTCTACGACCTGCAATACGCCGACAACGACGATTACCGCGTGACCATCCAAGGCCTCAGCCGCAGCTTCGACAAGGAGTACTGGAACTATGCGATCCTCATCAGCGGCATGCTGCGCCAAGGCGTCTCCGTGCCGCACGTGGTGGACACGGTGGTGAACCTGAACCTCTACGATGCCACGCTGAACACGTGGAAGAACGGCATCGCCCGCGCGCTCTCCCGCTACATCGCGAACGGTACCAGCGCCAGCGGACGGAAGTGTTCCGATTGCGGCGACAGCGAAGGCGTGTACTACGAGGAAGGCTGCCTGAAGTGCCGGAGCTGCGGTAGCTCGAAGTGCGGGTAGGGAATACTCCGTGGCTGGGATGGGGGACGGGTTGCAGCGTGCGCTACAGCGTTGGTTCCTTGGCAGCACGTATCGATCTCAACGGTAGTGTGTGCGGAACTGGCGCCGTGAAGAGAATCGGGATCCGGCGTTGCTGAACCGGTCTTTAACTGGCCTTATGGCCACAACTCTCTATTGCTTTACAAACTGACGATCACCTTGGTCACCTTCCTTGTCGGTGAAACGCATCATGTATAGACCGGATGGGAATGGACCAACATGGATCTGGTCCGTTGTTCCTGTCAAAGTGGTGTGGAGCACTATCTGCCCGGTGGTGTTATAGATGTCCAGCGTGGTGCCTGGGGTCGCATTGTCCAGAGTGAGCACTTGTATGACAGGGTTGGGATAGATGCTGATATTGGCAAAGGCCCCTGGAACAGGTATGCCGCTGTCATCGGTATTGATCTGCTGGCAGAACGAATTACTCCCACAGTTATTGGTAACGGTCACACACACCGCATACATGCCTGCGGCTGCATAGCTATGTGCAGGGCTCGCGGTGGAGGAAGAAGGCGTGCCATCTCCAAAGTCCCAACTGATGGCGGTATAAGGCGTGTTGCCTGTATAGTTGAAGCTATAGGTGCTGCCCGAATTGGTGTAGGCATAACTCGGCTGCGGAATGACACAGTTACAATTGGCGGAACCGAACTTGGCTACGAACCAATCATACATGCCGCCAATGTTGGTGAGGGTGTCATCAGCGGGGTAGAGTTGATCCGCAAAGAATCCACCTGCATAAAAGTTGCTGTTCCTGTCGCCAGCAATGGCGGATGGATACGTATTCAAAGCATTTGACGGGATCGAATCGAGTCCTGTAATGCTTCCGGTCGTCGCATTGAAGCGAGCTAAGAATATACTGGTTATCCCGCTCATTGAGGTTTGAGATGTCGCGATCAGCCCGTCCCATATCAACGAACCGGAAAAGAAGCCATCAACGGCTATCGTATTATTGACGAAAGTGAGAGCTGTAACATAGGAAGCATTGATCACTGCCCCCGTTGTTGCCCAAACAGTATTGCCATTGCCATCAACTGCGATCACGAAGGGCATTGTATTCTGCTCTGAATTCGGGAACGTGTAGCCATTAAAGGAGTCCCCTGGCCGCCCAGCTCCTCCGATATATACAGTTCCATTATTGTCACAAGCGGGACGGCTGAAAATGCCGCTTCTCTTATCCGGGTCACTTTGTTTTACCCAAAGGTTATTGCCGGCGTCGTCAAAAGCAGCCAAGTACATTGGGTCTGCCACAGCTTCTCCTGCAGAGTTGATGGGCGTAGTTCCAAAAGTCAATGTTCCAAGATCAGAATTATAATGACCGGTCAAATAGTACCTTCCATTGTGATGGTCCCGGCTGAACTTCCGGTTGGTCCCACCCAGATTGGCATAGCCATATCCCTGTTGCACCGTTCCCGAAACTGAAATGTCCATGGGGGTCATGTTTTGGAATACCCCATTCGCATTATAGCGAAGCACGTACATTTTCCGATCGGCCACGACAAATGCATTTTCGTCGTAGCCGCCAGGTGTGAGCAGACAATAGAGGAATGCATCACCATTCGGTGAAACATCCATATCGTAAATGCCTCCAAGATTTGCATTCGCTATGGATATGGTATCGGGTTGAGGCATTTTCAGCCATTGCAACATTCCGGTTGTATCGTACTTGATCAGGAACATGGACTTATCCGTGAACGGCAAAACCGTATCCGTATCGAAATAGGTAAGACCTCCTGGACCGGCTGAGCCGCTTGCATTTACCAGTGCACCGGAGATATATACGCCGCCAAGTGTATCCAGCCGAAGCGCGGTTGCATCAAGGTAAGCCCCTCCTCCAAAGGATTTCATCCAGCGGAAAACACCATCACAATTCCAACTGGCAACGGAGATCCGATCATACGGCCCCAAGCCCTCATGCCCGTCCACATTTGGAGTGCTGCCTCGTTTATCATTGGCCAGCACATAGACGTTGCCGTTGGGGTCGGTAGCCATGTCTATGACCCGATCCTCCCCATTCTCCCCTAGAGTACTAGGCGTGCCGCCCCGCTTGCCCCACTGCCAGCTTGGGCTTTGCGCATAACTGACCCCGGCTTCGGCAAAGAAGAACAGGAGAAGTAACAGTGCAGACAGGTGTGTTATGCAGGGCTTCACCACTGACCGGTCGAGATTGAACGCAGTGCGGAAATGTTGGATGGAAGTTGCAGGCATTGTGGTGAGGCTTTGATGGCAGATCGCGACGGGTTGGGCCTGCGGAGTGTGTCGGGGCTTAGGCATTGTGCAGCGTGCAGTGGAAGATGAAGTCCCTGAACGTTTTTCAGCGATGTGACGCGAACCTCTTGAAGATGGTTGTTCACCACGGCTTTTCAATTTCCTTTCCCTGCGGACATTCAGCCTGTTCATGTGATCCCGGTCCAACCGGCAGGCTGCGCGATGGTCCAACAGCGAGGAATACCTTGCGCCATGCCCACTCCGGCCTGCATGCGATACTCCGGTCACAAAGGCGCTGTCTATGCTTTGAGTCCTGCTTTGGACGCCGGGCATTTCCTAAGCGGCAGCGGCGATGGCAGCGTGGTGCGCTGGAAACTGGGCAATGCCGATGGCCTCACGGTAGCGCACATCGGTCGGGCGATCTTCGCGCTTCATCTGGATCGGAAAGAACAATGCCTGATTATCGGCGATGAGGACGGCGGCCTGCATCTCGTGGACCTTGTACGGCGCCAAGAGTTGCAACTGGAGCGCGCGCATGTAAAAGGCATCTTCGCCATTATCGCATTGCCGGATGATCGGCTCGCCGTTGCTGGCGGTGATGGTGCGCTTTCGATCTGGAAGCAGGATCGCGCGAACGGTCATCGCCTCTCGCTGCAACGGAAGATCCCGCTCACCGTCGATAAACTGCGCGGCCTCGCCTTGAATGCGGAAGGCGATCTGTTGGCCGTGGCCTGCGGCGATGGCACCGTGCGCATCCTTGAAACGACAGACCTCAACGAGCGCTTCACCATCAATTCCCATTCCGAGGGGGCGAATTGTGTGGCCTGGCATCCCTCCAAGCCGGTGCTGCTCAGCGGCGGTAAGGACGGGCACCTGCGCCTGTGGCGCAGTGACGCGGAGTTCCAGCAATTGCTGGCCATCCCCGCGCACAGCGGCAGCGTCTATGCGGTCGCCTTCTCACTGGATGGCTCCCAATGTGCCACCGCCAGCCGCGACAAGACCGCCAAGCTCTGGGACGCCAACAGCTTCGACGCCATCCGCCGCTTGGACCGCGCTGCCGGTGGACACGGCTATTCCGTGAATGCGCTGCTGTGGATGGGGCCGCAAACGTTGCTCACCGCCAGTGACGACAAGCGTATCGTAGAGTGGGGGCCATAGGTCCGGCCCAGCGGGCCTTCCCGCGGACGGCGTCAATCCACGCGGCTCACCTTTTGAAAGGCCACTTGGTCGGCATTGCGCAAGCGCACGAAGTAGCTGCCTGCGGGCAGGCTGCCCAAGTGAAGGTCCAAGCGGTTGCTTCCATCGGCCACTTCCACCTGTTGGCTCTGCACTACCCGGCCGATACCATTGATGATGCTGAGTTCCGCAGTGCCAGCCTTCAGGCCGGAGAAGTCAACGGTGGCCATGTCGCGTGCAGGGTTCGGGAAGACGCCGAGTTGCAGCGGCATGGCCAATTGGGCCAAGCCCGTGGATATTCCCGGGTCGCCTGCATTGATGGCCATGTCCGGAATGGTCTCATAGGCGTAAGACTTCACCGTAACGGACTGCGACCCGGCACTAACGGCCAGTTCCACCCAGCCATAGTGGGTCTCTCCTCCTATATCGAAGCGGATCCCAACATAGCCTGCTTGGTTGTCCCACTGGCCGAAGTATGGAAGACCATTTATGCCCGCCCCGAGTACCTGCGCGGTCTGCTCGTTAAAATGACTGTCACCAGGTGCTATGGCCGCACCGGAGGCCAATACGCTTGGATAGGCGGTGTTCGTTGCCGTAGCAGAGCCGTTCGATCCGATCGCCGCATTGCCGGCAGGAATATTCAAATAGGCGACGCCTATTACAAAGCCGGAAGTGGAAATTCCGGACTGGGAGAGTTGCGCATCAACGATGCCATCGCCATCGAAATCGATGTCGAAGGATGTTCCAGCAAGCACTTCATCCGGGTCGACGTCCGTGTAAACGATCTGGGCGTTCGCCTTGGGCGCCACGGCCATGAATGCCGCAACGGAGCCGGAATATGTAAGCCACTTCGACAGTGGGGACCTTTCGCTGACCTTGGGTTGAACTGTGCGCATCGATCGGTTTTTTTGGTGCGTGCAAGGTAGGATCATTTCACTTACGGGGCGCTCGGGCGAATCCACGGAAGGTGCTGCGCGGGACCGGGTCGCGGTCGTTCCTTCCAGAGGCCGGGCCGCGATCCCGTTATTCCCTTGTGTATATTCGGCAAGCGATGATGAGCTGGAATGGCGGCCCGCGGTCGGTAGAACGAGTCACGTTGTATCAGCCGATGAAACGGACCGGGGCCAACGCCTCAACTCGTCGGCCAGCCTTGAACAGTATGTCCAGATATAGCACACCTCCAAAATGGTAACTGCGACAGGCGATCTGCGGGTTGAGCATCCTTGCCCTTTCGTTCCGACAGGAAGGAACAAGGAGGGAGCGAACTTCTACTGCAGGTCTTGCAGCAAGACGATCGTTGACTTTCGGGCGATGCCGGTTGACGAGATCAAGCGTTCAATAAGCAAGGAAACCTGCGGGGTCTTCAATAGTTGCCAATTGAAAGGGCAGCAGCGAATGAAGTCGTCACGGCGATTGCTCTTTTACTGTCTCGCGACCCTTTCCATTTTGGGTTTCTCGGTCAGGCCCTTATCCGCACAGACCACGATAGCACAGAAGGACACTGTGCTGGTTGGCGCGAAGCCGACTAAACAGGACAGCATTAAAACAGAACCATCAAAGGTCAAAAAGGCCAACGTGAAAACGGATAGGAGTGGACTCTTTCGCAGAAAGAAGAACCATACGGTAACCGGTTGTCCAATGTTTTGATAAGCCGTTGGGCTTCGGCCGGGGTTCAGGCTGTTGGCCTTTGGTTAGAGCTTCCGGTCATTGGCCTCCATCTGGGCTCAGGCGCATTCGGTCTCTCTTGGTCTGGGCGAAGGCGATGGTGGTGCATTCAAGGCGCATTCGGTATTAGGTCTCTTGGCTATTAGGCACAGGTTGCCAAGGTGAGTGACTTCTGCGGGAGTGGGATCGAATTCGTTTGCTCACCCGAGCACAAGGGTGGGAAGGACCACTTCAAGAAGCGATCGGATATAACGCAGTTCAAGACGGGACACTACGTCAGAGCGGCATCCGCCGCGCGGAGCGCGGTCCTCAAAACCTAAATGCCATGGCCGCAGGCTGAGTTGGCTGGTTGGCTCCCAGGAACAGGCGGCAGCCTGATCTTGGGGGCCGAGTGGCCAACTCATTCTGTGATCTGCTTTCAATTCTTTCCTTTGGTGCAGGCTGATCCAACTTCCCGATAATAGCATAACCCATTGCACCAGTTGTGATCTGCTTTCAATTCTTTCCTTTGGTGCAGGCTGATCCAACCCGGCTTGCCGGTATCATTCGGCAGAAACTGTTGTGATCTGCTTTCAATTCTTTCCTTTGGTGCAGGCTGATCCAACGTTGAAGCCAACCGTCAACGCGTTGCGTTGGTTGTGATCTGCTTTCAATTCTTTCCTTTGGTGCAGGCTGATCCAACAAATGAGTTGAAATAACGCGTTCGCGAACAGTTGTGATCTGCTTTCAATTCTTTCCTTTGGTGCAGGCTGATCCAACAAGCAACTTGAGAGTTATCTATCCAAGAAGTTGTGATCTGCTTTCAATTCTTTCCTTTGGTGCAGGCTGATCCAACAACAGCACAGCAACCATGGTCAACGGTCAAGTTGTGATCTGCTTTCAATTCTTTCCTTTGGTGCAGGCTGATCCAACACTAGTGAATCTTAACCAAAACTTGGCGCGGTTGTGATCTGCTTTCAATTCTTTCCTTTGGTGCAGGCTGATCCAACAGTACAATAAACACAGTCTAAAGCATTCTGTTGTGATCTGCTTTCAATTCTTTCCTTTGGTGCAGGCTGATCCAACACCGGTAATTTCACGAATACGGGATTTTGCGTTGTGATCTGCTTTCAATTCTTTCCTTTGGTGCAGGCTGATCCAACATAATCAAAATAATCGTAAAAACGCGCAAGTTGTGATCTGCTTTCAATTCTTTCCTTTGGTGCAGGCTGATCCAACTCAGAAAATCCTTTGATGCAACGGCTTTCCGTTGTGATCTGCTTTCAATTCTTTCCTTTGGTGCAGGCTGATCCAACGGAGCTGCGGCGCACAGCTGAGCGGGTGGTGTTGTGATCTGCTTTCAATTCTTTCCTTTGGTGCAGGCTGATCCAACGCACTCAGGCGCTTGCTCATGTCATGTTCGTTGTGATCTGCTTTCAATTCTTTCCTTTGGTGCAGGCTGATCCAACGAGTTGATCGATGCTGTGCCGGCCTCGGTGGTTGTGATCTGCTTTCAATTCTTTCCTTTGGTGCAGGCTGATCCAACGCTTCGCAAGGGCCAGCGGGTGAGCATCTGGTTGTGATCTGCTTTCAATTCTTTCCTTTGGTGCAGGCTGATCCAACCCGGCCCGGGACAAGGCGTGAACCAATACTGTTGTGATCTGCTTTCAATTCTTTCCTTTGGTGCAGGCTGATCCAACTGATTTACACATAAGATTGAGATACGCCAGTTGTGATCTGCTTTCAATTCTTTCCTTTGGTGCAGGCTGATCCAACCTGGCTTGCCAGTATCATTCGGCAAGAACTGTTGTGATCTGCTTTCAATTCTTTCCTTTGGTGCAGGCTGATCCAACAATTGACCTCCATCAAAATTCACAATTCCCGTTGTGATCTGCTTTCAATTCTTTCCTTTGGTGCAGGCTGATCCAACGCTTGCGTTCCGCTTCGGTCAAGCACTCAAGTTGTGATCTGCTTTCAATTCTTTCCTTTGGTGCAGGCTGATCCAACCTCCACCACCAAAGGGTTCTCATCCGTCTGTTGTGATCTGCTTTCAATTCTTTCCTTTGGTGCAGGCTGATCCAACATCAAAAGCTCACTCCCGATCATCGTGCCAGTTGTGATCTGCTTTCAATTCTTTCCTTTGGTGCAGGCTGATCCAACTTAAATTCGTCAAATAACCATGTAAACGAGGTTGTGATCTGCTTTCAATTCTTTCCTTTGGTGCAGGCTGATCCAACTGCCTTGGTGATAAGTGCGCTTTGCACGCTGTTGTGATCTGCTTTCAATTCTTTCCTTTGGTGCAGGCTGATCCAACTGGCCGTGTACCACTTGGACTATGAGGCGGTTGTGATCTGCTTTCAATTCTTTCCTTTGGTGCAGGCTGATCCAACGCAAGAGCGAGGCCTACTGGATCACGGCATGTTGTGATCTGCTTTCAATTCTTTCCTTTGGTGCAGGCTGATCCAACCTGCACGGTGCCCAGTGCGGCGAGTTCGGTGTTGTGATCTGCTTTCAATTCTTTCCTTTGGTGCAGGCTGATCCAACGGTGCCGTTGGTGGCGCAGTTGTTCACCAGGTTGTGATCTGCTTTCAATTCTTTCCTTTGGTGCAGGCTGATCCAACACGATACGCTGAAGGCCAATAGGGACAAGGGAATCAGGAGGTCTGGCCCTTGTAAAAATCTGGAGGGAAAAGAGGCTGGAGCAAGTTGTTCCGGCCTCTTTTTCAGAACAGCTCCAACTGTTGCGGCGTCTCGATCTCATCCACCTGTTTGGTGTTGAGGTAGATCTCCATGCCGCCGAACTGCTTGTCAGTAACGGCGAGGATGTTCACCATGCCGTGCGAAGGGAGGAGGGCGAGCACGCGCTTGTGATGCACTTCCGCATTCTCCTTGCTAGCACAATGCCGCAGGTAGATGGAAAACTGCATCATCGTGAAGCCGTTCTCGATCAACTTCTTCCGGAATTGCGAGGCATTCTTGCGGTCGCGCTTCGTCTCCGTGGGCAGGTCGAACATGACGAAGAGCCACATCACTCGATAAGCGCTGAATCGGTCATGACTCATGCCGGCCTTGGCAGAACAAGTTGGCCATCGCCCCCGAGAAAGGCCCGAGCTAAGGATGCACTGGTCTCGGTGACAGCCACCATGAGCGGACGCGTATTTCCGTTCATCTTCACATCCAACGTAGGGATCCGCAACAGGTTGATCTTGGCCTCTTGGTCCAGTTCCTCTCGGTCACGTGGGCGATCGAATACAATGCCCGCCACAGCCTGGTCCACCAAGGGGCGGAAGGGTTCCATCATATCGTCCGCGAGACAGAAGGCATTGTAGCGGTTGCGGTGGAAGAGGCCAAGGGTGGGGTGGAGGCCGCTCCCTGCCAAGGCGCGGGCCATGGTCGCTCGTAGGATGGCATAACCGTAATTGAGCAGGTTATTGGGATAGGCAGCATCACGACCACGCAGGAAATCCGGAATGCCTTTGAACAGGCGCGGCCAATAGAACACGGCCGCCACGCTTTCGCGATTGTCCGCATCTCCACTGCGCACCTCCTGCACCAGTTTGTGCAGCCTGCCCGCATCCTGGCCTAGGGCCTCCAGCACCATCGCTTGGTTGTGCACCTTGGCCTTTACCACCTGCTGCCACAATTGTTTCTTCAAAGGCTTGGAGGCTTCGGCTTGGGCGATGAAAGTTTCCGTCTGTGTGCTATTGCCTTGAAAGTTCAACAGCATGCCGATCGGGTGGTGCTGCTCGTTGCAATTGACCACCGCCACGTTGTGTTCCATGAGCTTCGCCAATAGCCCTTGCGTCACCGTCACCTGCGCGTGCTCCATCATCAGCAGGCCCATGTCCTCCACTGGAATGGTCCTGCCCGCATCGTCTTCGATCAATTTGCTTCGCACCAGCATCTGCTCCTGCCGCAGTGACAAGTGGCAGGGTGTTGTGATGGCGATGGTGCGCTTGATCATCGCTCAGTATTCACCAACATGGACGATACGGCCCAAGTGGTCCATGCGGACTTTTATTGAGCCTTCGAGTGGAGCGGTGCTTTGAATGAACCGATAGGTCAAAGTCGAGAGTTCTTTCTTCGTCTTCAAGAGTTCACCATCGACGGCTGTAGTTTCAAGGTGGTGATTGAAGACGTAGTTTTTCGTGGAAATCTTCTGTACTCGGAATAAGTGCGGTGCGATACGCGATGCGTTTGCGGCATCGGTCAGGTCGATAGCAGACGGATCGAAGCCTACGGTCTCATTCGGGAACACGAACATCTCATTCTGCTTCATGGTGTAGAGGAAGGTCCAGCCATCCTCCTGCTTGTATTCCCTGTCGATCACATGTTCATCCTGAAGCCTGCGTGCTACCGCTTCGAAGAAGGAAACCACCTTTTCCTGCAAGTTCCCCTCTGCATCCCGGTAGATGGCCACATGGTGGTTGTTGCCGGTCTGCACATAGCTCGTAGGGGTCTCATTGCCGTCTGCGTCCAGCACCGGCTTGCCATGCAGGTCGTGTTTGATGTGGAGTGCTTCGGCATTGCTCACCCCGGTAATGGTGACGCTCTTGAGCTGTGCCCCGTTCTTTCCATTCACCCAGATCGGGTCTTGTTCCAAGTTGGAGAAGGCCTTCTTGGCATCTCCGCCGTATCGATTCAACCGCTCTTGGAGCAATCGCTTGGTCCTCCCGTCGATCACCTTGTCCAACTTCAGGTCCGGCGTAATGTTCTTCCGGATGGTGTACTGTGTTTCCATCTCCACCAGCTTCACCTTCTCCGGCACCTGTTCCTTGTGGTGCTCATCCAGCCAGATCGGGTTCTTGTTCAAGGCATTTTTGCCACCGAACGCCTTCTTGGGGTCTCCACCTGCGGCATGCAAGCGGAGCAACAGTGCCTGCCTATGGCCCGCCTTTGCCACTTGTGCTATGGTGGCCTGGTCGAAGCTCGGCCCCACTTTCACCAGCTTGGTGGAATAGAATTGCTTCTTGCCGTACACGGTCTCCTTGTGGAGTTGGCCTCGCGGCGTGAGTTCGATCTTTTTATGGTGTCCTATCTTCTTCTTGCTCTTGTTCACATTGCGCGTCACCACTTTGTTCTTGGCCTTGAAGCTGACCAGCGTGCTTTCCAACTGTTGTTTCACTTGTTCACGTAGCTGATCGATAGGTATTGGCGGCTTGAACAACCGGCGACCCTTGGCATCGATGAAGGTCTCCTTGTTCTCGATGGCCTGTATCACCACATGTTTCTTGTGTTCCTCGTCGCGTCGGGCATTCAGGTGGTTGAGGTATTGGATGTGACTGGGCCGGGTAAAGGCCACGGCGATGGCATCCATGGCGTGGTGCCGATGATCGTTCCGCTTGGTCCAGTCCTTGATCTTGCGGATGGCCGCGCCGTCTTTGTTCTGCTCGGTATAGGTCAATCCAGCTTTTTCATACTTGGCCCAATTGAGTTCCTGCAAGACGTTGATCACCTGCCAGTCCTGCCTTAGCCTGTCTGTGACACTGCCGGTCGTACCCATTACGTTGCGGGCCACTTGCCGCAGCATGCCCATGCTCATCCGGGCGATGTATTGCGTGTTCCTCAGGTCTCGTTCGATAAAGCCGTCGGGGATATCCGACACTTTCATCATGAGCTTCTTGTACTTGGAAGGATTGGACTTCTTGAAGAACCGTTCCGCCCGCTCTACGTACTGGGCCACTTCCTCGCTGTCCGCGCCGTATTCAGCCTCCATGAAGTCCATGGCGGTGGCATTACTTTTCTTGCGGTTGACTTCGGCCACACAAAGGGTCTTGTTGGAGAAGCTGTCGTCGAAAAGCCGGGCCTGGGGGATGATGTGCTCAATGTCGAATTCCTTGCCGAAGAGTTTCTCCAAGGGCACATGGGTGCCGGTATACAAGGTCTTGTAGCCGTTCTCCTTCAGCTCCTCGTACAGCTTGTATTTGATGATGTCGTTGCGCGTGATCCGTACCCCGGTGTTGAAGGGGTAGAGCATGGCGATCTCCTTGCGGATCGCATCATGTGCATTGGTCGCTGTGCTGATGGCGGTGGTCATCTCCGCACGCTCCTTGGCGCTTTTCTTCAGTTCACGGGCCAGTTCCACGCGGATTTCATCCGGCCTACCGTACACCTCGATCACCTTGTTCACTACATGCACCATCTGGTTAAGGATCTTCTCCACCACCGGATTGCGCAGGCTGTTCTTGGGCAGGATCTCCAACTTGTCCATCAGTTCCCGCGCTTCGTTCTCCGGGGCGGTGACTGAATGGGAATGGTTGTACCTGGCCTCCATGCAGGCTTGGTCGTAAATGAGGCCTTCCTTCAGGTACGGCAGGATCTTCTTGATCGCTTTGGTGCTAAGGCTGCCATGGTCCTCTTCGAAGTGGACTTTGCAGAGCAACTCGGCGCATTCCCGATTGAATCCGTATTTCTCACAGAGTTGCTTGATCAACCGCTCATTTCCCGACCGGGACTTTTTATCGCTCTCGTAGGAATAGAGCAGGTGCCACAGGGCATAGGCAGGCTGCTGTTCGAATTCTTTGCCGGGGAGCGTGGCATCGAAGTGCAGGATGTCGGTGTCAACCCCCAACTCACCCAGCACAGTTTCGACGGTTTTCAAGCGGTTCGCCGCTGTAAGCTTGGGCAGATCCACATCATCATGCCCGGTCACTTCCAGCATCGCGCTGAAAGCATCGAGGTATTTTTGGTTGGTGCGGTTCCCTTCGATCGTCTTGAAGTTCATCTTCCACTCCTTGGGTCTGAGTTTCAGCGATTTCAAAACATCGGATGCAGAGAGTTCATCGGTCCAACTCAGTTCGGCGAATAGTTGGGCTTTGTATGCGGGGCCGAGGCACCACGCCTTTCCCTTACGCAGTATGCCGTTTTCCGAGGGGCCGTCATCGGTTTCAAGATCCCCTTCATAGATCAGTTCGATGTTGTTGAGCACCTGCCAGATCCTGAATTCTTGGAATAGGGGAGAGGACTTGGGGCAAACTTTGGGGCCTACGTTTCGCAGCTTGGGCTTGCCGTCCTTGGTCATGGCCGGTTTCCCGTTCTCGTCAATAACAGGTTCCTTCCGCCCCTCGAATTCACAAACGGCAAGCAACCCTTTCTGGGACTTCAGGCGACGTTGGTAGAAGATGACCGTGTCGCGCACATCATGCTTCAATTCCGCCGTGAGCTGCGGATGGAATTCCTTCTGCACCTCCCAGATCCGCTCAAACTCGTCGAGGTAATCCTGTCTGTAGAAGGCTTGACCCTTTACGCGCGAGTGCGGGTCGGCCTGTATCTGCTTGTACAAGAACTGCCCAACCGTGAGGTCTTGGATCATCAACTGCTTGCTGCGGTCGCTTATGGCACCGAGCAGACCGCTGGATGAGGAGATGGCCCCGTTGACCTGCTGCATCACCACCGCCAACTGTTCGAGGTCCAGCTTCCTGCTCAGCGCATCCACTCTCCATTGGTAGTCTTCCAGCTTTTTGTCAAAGCCTTTGGTGGTCCGTTTCTCGCCTACCAGGCCCCATGGCTCTTTCAGTATGGCCCAAGTGGCTTTTTGATTCTTGCCAGCGATCTTCTCCTTCAATTCATGACTGAGCAATTCACCATGGAACTCCCGTTGTTTATCCCAGAGGCGGTCCAGTTCCGCTTGAAGGTCGGAACGGTAGAAATCCGGTATGTGGCGCTTGCCCTCGGTCAGCCTCCGCAAACCAAACTGGCCGCAGGTGAGGTCGTTGTCATACAACTCCTTGGCCACGGACATGCCGTCAACGGCTTGCCCTTCATCTTCATCCTTGGCCTTGCGGTTGCTCTTGTAGCCACGCTTCTTGTTGATGGTGAGCAGCACGCGGGCGAACTGCTCAAGCGTGATCCCTTTCTTTTCGTGCGCAGCTTTCTCTGCGTCCGCTGCATCAGCACGCAATTTCCAAAGCGCATGGGTGCTTCCCTTACCGGTTTCGGCAAGTGAAGTGTCCTCGTTGATCAGACCTCCTTTTTTCAGCAGATCGAGGAGGTGCGCTCTTCGGTCTTGGTACCGGTCCAGATTGCGCCGCATGCCGCGCTTCAGCGTTCGTTCGGCATTGGTGGAAAGCGGGTTCCCCTTTTCAAAGTCCGTTTGTTCATCCACCGATAGCGGCACGACCCGGACGCCGGTCCGGATGATCTCCGCCTGCTCCTGCTCATTTTCGGCCTCATTGATCACGGCCCATCCGATGGAAGTGGTGCCGAGGTCCAACCCCAAGATCTTTTTCATGTTGTTCCGCTGTGTCTATCTTTGAGCCAAGAATTGAAGCAGATCACAATAAGGGTTTATCCCGTTGTGTGAACATTTACTCGGCCCCGCATGCATTGCATGCGGGGTCGCTTTATTCTGGGCCTATCCATGTGGTCGAATGTATAGAAGACTGTCAGAACAATGCGCCTGAGAGCGGCAGCCAACAGCGAGAACAATTCAAGACCAATAGGCGAAATGCGCCTGTGCCGCCGATCCACCACCCTTCGACGCCTCGACATGCTCGGAGCAACGCTTCGCTCAGGCCAAGAGAGACCGAAAGCCTGAATACGCCCCAAGCCGCCTAGCTCAAACGCAAAAGCCCCGGATAATCCGAGGCTTTTGCGTTCAAGGCGTGTGAAAGCTCAAGCGGCCTTGGCCGACACCACTTGGCTGGCGGCGCTGCTGCCGGCGGCGCCCACGGCGATGGCGCGGAAGCTGTAGCGCTGGCCGGAGACCAGGCCTTTCACGGTGTGCGTGGTGCGCGTGGTGGTGGCCACCACGGTCCAGTTGCCGTCTTCCTCCAACTGTTCGAGCTGGTAGAACTTGGCGGCCTCCTGTCCGGTCCAGCGGAATTTCAGTGTGAACTCAAAGGGCGTGTACACCGCTTGGAGGCCTTCCGGCGCGTCCGGCACTCCATGGCGCTGCTGCTTGCGGGCCACATCGAATCCGGCGCTGAGGATCTTTTCGGCATCCCCGCCGCTTGCGGCCTGCACGGCAGGGGCCAGCGCGCTGATCAGCGAGCGAAGGAGGGCTTCGCCGTTGCGCTTGGCCTCGAAGACCAACTTGCCACCGACGAACTGGGCCTCTTGGTTGGAAATGTCGAGGGCGTTGCACGCGTCGGCGATGGCAGGCAGGAGCGCTTGAAGTCCGCTGTACACCGGATTGCCCGTCATCAGGGTAACGATGTTGCGTCCCTTGATGACCAGTGCAGCCGAGGAGAGGCGGCTTACCCCATCTTTCAACTTGGCCATTCTTTCCGGTTGTGCCGGGCGTGGTTTGCGGCGGCGCAGGGAGTTAATCGCAGAAGGTCTGCCTGAGGTTTCACACAGGCAAAAAGGCCGCTTTGAAGCGGTTCCGTGCTGGATCGTAGGGATACGATCACGGTTTGTAGGTCTACGATCGCGCCTTGCAGGGATACGATCCCGGATCGCAGGGATACGATCGTGGATCGTAAGGGTACGATCGCGGATCGCAGGGATACGATCGCGGTTTGTAGGGATACGATCGCGGATCGCATGGCAACGATCATGGATCGCAGGAGTACGATCGTGGTTTGAAGGGATACGATCGCGCTGTGCATGGCAACGATCATGGATCGCAGGGCTATGATCGCCAAGTGGGGCTGAAGATCCCCTTCCGGCTATCGAGTGGACCAACGGAACTTGCGGCGCGATCCCGTGTTCAAGCGATCCCATCCCCCGATCAGGCAACGCTCTTCGTCCTTCCCCTGTCTTGCTGCCATGCGCCCATTGATCCTCTTGCTCGCCGCCTCCTGTGTCCTCCGGATGCAGGCCCAAGAACTGGTGCCCAACGGCGACTTTGAGCAATACACCACCTGTCCGGACTCCGCGAGCCAGATCGATCATGCCACGGGCTGGTCGAGACCCACGGCGGGCTCCAGCGACTACTTCAATGCGTGCCAACTGGGCGTGCCCCCCGGCTTCAATGCATTCAACCCAGGCGTGCCCGACAATTTCTTCGGCCATCAGCCCGCACACAGCGGCAACGGCTATGCCGGCTTTTTTTGTTTTGACAGCGTGGCCACCGTTCCGAGCGTTGCTTATAAGGAGTATGTGAGCCATGCGCTGGCCACACCGCTGACCCCCGGTGAGGTGTATAACGTGGAGTTCTTTGTCAATCTCGCGGACCATTCATCTATTACCATGAACGATATCGGTGCGCTGTTGAGCGTTCACATGCCGCATCGCGATGATACGTATCCCATCATAGCCGTGCCGCAGGTGATGAACAGCTCGCTGGCGATGCTGGATGATTCGATCGGTTGGACGCGTATCCGCAGTTGCTTCACGGCGGATTCCGCATATGCCTTCATCACCATCGGCAGCTTTCCCTTGATCGCGCCCCAAATGCAGGAGGAAGGGCCCACGGCCTTTCCTCCGGCCAAGTCGCACAGCTACTATTATGTGGACGATGTGAGCGTACAGCATCTTCCGCGCCCTGATCTCGGGCCGGACATCAGCATCTGCGAAGCGACGCCGATCATGGTGCAAGATCCCATCCCGGGTATGGACTACCTCTGGTCCACCGGTGAGACCGGATCGGCCATCACGGTGGATGCGGCAGGAACGTACACCGTGCAGATCGCGGACGGTGATTGTCCATTGTCCGATACGATCGTGGTGGCGATGGGTACACCGGTGACCTTCGATCTGCCTGCGGACACGGTGGTGAATTTCTGCGCATCCTCGCAGGTCCTGCTGGATGCGCGACCGGATCCGCCCTATGCCGATGTAGCGTGGTCCACCGGCGATACCACGGCCTTCCTGCTGGTGGATGCGGCGGGCAGCTATGTCATCCACGGGAATGCTCCCGGCTACTGCGCAGGCACGGCCTCCATCACGGTCACCGATACGTGCAACTCGCCGGTATACGCGCCCAACGCCTTCACGCCGAACGGCGATGGCTTCAATGACGAATGGCGACCGGTATGGATCGGGAACGCGGGTGCCACCGTGGAGTGGTCCGTCTTCGACCGCTGGGGCCAGGTCCTCTATTCCTCCACCGGCCCGGACAGCGCCTGGGATGGCAGCGCTTGGGGCAAGCCCGTGCCGACGGGAACGTATGCATGGCGCGGACATGCGTACGACCCGACCACCGGCGTGGTGCGCCAGTTGAAAGGGGAGATCATACTGGTGAGGTGATCCCGGATCCTGTGTCGGATCTGCCTTTACGACCGACGCTTTTTGGGTGATCCATTTTCCGACCGGGCCCATTGTGCAGGTCACTGCACCCGATTAGCTTTGCTCAAGGTACTTGGCTGGCTGGCCTGAAACCGCAGGGCAAGGGCAGCCGAAGTACGGCGGTTTCACTTCTGCATCCGGAACTTAAAAACTTGACCATGAAGCTTTTTTTGACCCTTGCTGTTTTTGCGGTGGCGACACAATCACTGCAGGCCCAGTCCATCAATGATAGCCTGCTCTTGTACCTGCCATTCAATGGCAATGCCAATGATGCCAGCGGCAACGGGAACAACGGAACGGTCCACAACGCAACGCTGACGGCCGATCGGTTCGGAAACCCCGATGCGGCCTACGATTTCAACGGCATTGATTCCTACATAGAGATCCCGGCCAGCAGCTCGTTGTCCCGGATCTACACGGCCAATGAAGTGACCATTGCGGCATGGATCAACATCCGCAATTGGTACCAGGGCTGGAATGTGTTCGCGGTCTTTGAGCAATACGACCCCAACACGGACTTTGGTTCCGTGCTGTTGGAGGCGAACTGGGATGCGGGTGGCATCTTGTTCGCGTCGGGCTACAATGCGAATTACATCGGCTGCGACTACACCTGGAATTTCAACGAATGGCATCACCTCGCCGCCACCTACAGCATCATCAGCGATTCGGCGAAGTTCTATGTGGATGGCAACTTGATCTGCACCAAGGAATACAACGAGATCTTTACCGCGGATGCGCTGAACTCCTATGCGATCGGCCGCAGCCTCAGCGGACCGGATGAGTACAGCGACGGTCAAATAGATGAGCTGCGCATCTATGACCGCGCATTGGCGGAGAATGAATTGTTGGAATTGCCGACTGCGACCGCAGGAGTGGATGAACAGCGGATCCAAACGTTCAGCGTCTATCCCAATCCGGCATCGGAAACGATCTACTGCAAGAGGAACAAGCCTTTTGCACATGCTGCACTATCGGTCACCGATATGCTGGGCAGGGAGGTCCTGCGCCAAGAGGACCTATCCGGGGATCCGTTGCAGATCAACGTGCATCCCTTCCCGGCAGGAACGTATTTCATCCATGTTGTGGAGGCAGGCCATGTTTCCGTTCAGCGAATTTTGAGAACCTGATCTGAAGCATGGGACAAAACGTCGAGCGTCGAGGTGCAGGCGCTGCGGGTGCTGAAATTCCCATTAGCTCCATAGGATGAAAAGGCCGCTGCTGTTCATCCTGATCTTCCTCTCGACCCTTTCCATTGCGGTTGGACAGAACACTTTCTACAACAGGCTGGCTGACTCCGCATTGACGTTGACCAAACAGGTCGTCCGTTACGATCCAACGTATTTTCAGATCGGCTACCCCAATGGGGACGTGCCGTCAGACAGGGGTGTTTGTACGGACGTGGTGATCCGTGCCTATCGGAAAATGGGGATCGACCTTCAAAAAGAAGTTCACGAGGACATGACGGCCCATTTTGATCTGTATCCCAAGATTTGGGGGCTTTCCCAACCGGACAAAAACATCGACCACCGACGCGTTCCCAACCTGATGACGTTCTTCACAAGGCACGGAACAGTGAAGCCGATCACCACAGCGGCGAAAGACTATCTGCCTGGCGACATTGTTTGTTGGAACCTTGGAGGTTCGGTCACGCACATTGGGATCGTTTCAAACATCAGGTCCTCTGATGGACAGAGGTACTTGCTCGTTCACAACATCGGAAACGGTCAGGTTCTTGAGGACTGCTTGTTTGATTTCAAGATCATCGGGCACTACCGCTATGGGAAATAGCAAGGCGATCATCAGTCCGGCGCTCGGATGAGTCAACGACTCCTCGCTCGTGTGCGCTTGACCACATATAGTCTGACACGAGCGTGGACGCTCGTGCCAGAGTGGGGCTGTCAGGGAGCCGAGCTCACCATGGAGGTAGTGGAGAACTCTCATCTGCTCGACCTTGAAAGATATCCTTCATATGCCTTCTATCACGATTTGGGAACTCGACTATTTCGTTCCTGTATTTGGACCTCATCATTCGCGCCTGGGTCGGTGATAAAGTTCCGTTTTTCTCTTGGTGGAGTTTCATCAAGTCTTCAACACGAGCATTCACGATCTGGGGGTCTTGCATGTGTCCTTCGTAGATGAGCCAGACCTTGTTGAAGAGATCCTCCGAATTGTATGCCCTGAACCGACTCATCGGGTCCAAGATCTTCGCGTTCATCCTATCCACGCAAAGGGGGAAATTCGGTTCGCGGAGCAGTTCTTCATAGAAGGTGCTGAACTGCCGCACATCATCGGGGAACACCTCGTGGAGAGGAGCGACCAACGCCCAAAAGGGTGCATGTTTATGAACAGGGACAAGGTCAAATAGCCGGGCGGAATAGCACGCGGCAATGACCAGTGTGAGGTTGTTTTTGGACGCAGCGTTGATCACCCGGAGCCTCGGCAGGATTTCCTCCCAGCTAATGCAGTCGCCTGAAGAAAGAACGAGGCCGTCCTCGTTCCCGTGCATTTCGAGATGAATGATCGGTTTGATTCCCTCTTCCACGCACTCTCTGCAAATGGTGTCCAAGCGATTCAGGAATTCGATTTTATGTGAGAGCTCGACACGTTCGATTGATGGACAATTCTCGAAAAGCACTTTCCATTTTAGGTTGTCATAGAAGAGGTCGTTGGCCGTGGGAACTTCACCAATAGGGATGGAATCGATAATGATAATCTTATTGAAGGCTGTAGGTTGCATGCTCGAAGGTATTTCAACCCACTCGCTCGAAGTCCCCCATCCCCGCGCTCGCGTGTTTCGCGAGGCGTTGGCTTTGACCCAAGCCCGCGCTCGCGTGTTTCGCGAGTGCGTTGGCTTTGATCCGCCTCTGGCGGTTTCCAAACTATCACGCGACCGATCCCGCGCTAATGTGTTTTGCCTGAATACGGATGGGGACACGAGCGAGGACGCTCCCGCCATCGATGGGGTTCCATCAAACGTCGGGCTCATTCATGGCCAACGATCCGGGCAACATCATCAGGAACCGCAGCGCGGCCCCGTAGTCCAATGCATCATACTCCAAGCCCAACAGCCGGATGTTGCTGTAGTAGGCCTGATGATGGACGTAGTAGTTCTTTTCCGTTTGGATCAACCACGCTTTCTCGCCCAGCTTTTCCGCCAAGAACCATTTTTCAAGGAGCCTCGCGCACCTTCCGTTCCCGTCGTCGAACGGATGGATCTTCACGAACACCAAGTGCAACATGGCGGCGAAGAAGAAAACTTCCTGAAGCGATAGTTCCATCCTCAACAGCTCTGCAAGATCGCCGAAGAGCTTCTCCATCTCCGCTTCCACGATATAGGGGGAGGCCGCCACGTATTCGATCTTCCCGGTGTCCGTGGTCACGTACATGTTGCCACTGCGTATCCGGCCCCGGCTGCCCTCGGGCAGGATGTGCCGGGTAAGCATGCGGTGCGCGTCCAGCAGGTTGCCACGGTCGCAGGCGTTCGCCTTGGCGAACTGATACGCACCGTAGAGGTCGTCGATCTTCTGCGTGTGGTCGGGCAGGAACGGTATGCCGAAGCGCTTGTGCTTCACGTAGGAGTCCAGCTCGATATCCTCCCCTTCTATCTTGGATGAATAGACCGCCGACACCGAGGTATAGAAGCTGAACGCGTCCACCGACAGTTCGCTTTCCTCCAGCGCGGCATACGTTTCCAAGGAGGCAGGGGCTACGGCCTTCCGGTACTTTTCCAGCAAGGCGACCGGCAGGATGTTGAACGCGGTTTTCTCCATGGATCTGAGGCGTGTGAGGTGGTATCCACTCACGACGGAACTCGCGAAGAGGGAGGGACCGCAAGGCAAAAGTAGGGGGACGTAGCTCCCATTCCCGCACTTATGTATTTCGCGAGTGCGTTCGCTTGATCCGCCTCGGGCGGCCTGCGGTATATTCGTCAAACGATGATAACTTGGGCTGACATCCGGAGGCCGGTGATGCGAGGCACTCGGCAAACTGCCGAGCGCTGGGATGGGTAACCCTATCACCGTGACTCGCTCATGCGATGAACGAGGAAGCCCCAGCACTGGCTGGGGCTTCCTCATCAAACAACGCGTCTTCTACTTGGGCCAGAAGACGAATACAGCTATCACTGGCATTGATGGTCCAATGAAGTATACGGCAATGGCAGCCGCAGCGATTAGTACTACGCCGCGCCAAAAGCGCTTGTCCGAACCGATTGCATAGGCAATCAATCCGGGAAACGTAAGATTCTTAAAATTCTTCATCCACAATTAGGTTGAAGCTCTCTCTCTCCGTGTCCATCTCTCACTTCACCTGCCCATCCCCATCACCGGGGGGGATGTTCCAGACCCACTCCAATCGCGGGTCCATGGAACTGAGGTGTTCTCCACCTTTTGGATTCAAAGGTACCCTTTCAGGTCCTCCAATCTCCCACGAGTTTCCCACAACGGAGGCTGGCGCGGGGGGTAGGCCGAACGGCACTTCCAGTGGATAGCTTCCTTCCGTGCCAGTGTTCGCCACCCCTAGATGGCAATCGTCCTCACGCCACCCCCTTCCGCAACCCCTCGATCGTTGCTTGCGGAACCTTGCTCAGGTCAAGCAGCACCAGCCCGTCCAGCGAATCGTTGAAGTGCGGGTCGCGGTTGAAGCCGATGATCTTCGCGTTCAGTGAGAGGTAGCGCTTCAGCAGCACGGGCACGGCCGAGCCGTTCTCCTCGATGTCCGAGATCACCTGGTCCAGCTTCTTGATGTCCTCGCCGGAGGCTTCCAGCAAGGCGCTGCCGTCCTCCTTGTCGAGACCGACGTGGAAGCGGTTGCGCGGTCTCACATGCTTGGCCAAGGCCTCGTCGTAGTGGTACTTCCGCACGAACTCCGTGATGAGGCGACGCGAGAATTTGCTGTAACCGCCGCTGATGCTCACCGGGCCGATGAGGTAGCGGTGATCCGGGTGCGAGGTGATGTGCAGCAGCAGTCCGCGCCAAAGCATGAAGAGTGGCATGCGGTGGCGCTGGTATTCCGGCGACACGAAAGAGCGGCCCAGTTCGAAGCTGCTCGCGAGCACGGCGCGCATTGGCCTGCCCAGCTTGAAGAGCGTGTTGAGGTAGAAGCCGCGCTTGCCGTAGCGCTCCATGATCACCTTGCCATCGCCCACGCGGTAGGCGCCGACGAGCTTGCGCTTATCACGGTCCCAGAGGAAAAGGTGGTCGTAGTAGTGATCGAACTCGTCGAGGTCGATCGCCTTGTTGGTGCCTTCCTCCACTTCGCGGAAGGTGAGTTCGCGTAAGCGGCCGATCTCGCGCAGGATGTTCGGGATGCGCCCGCTGGGAGCGAGGTAAAGGTCGAATTCGCCTTGGGTGTTCAGGCGCAGATCGGTGATGCCGGCGAGGTCGCGTTCCATCGCTGCCACCGGACCTTGCTCGACGATATCTTTCGGTTTGCGCGGGAAGAAGAGCGGCCTGAAATGCTCGCGCCGCACGGTGACGCCGCTGCCGATGGCGTAGGTCTTGGCGCGCAGGTAGCGGGCCAGGTCGTCCATGGAGGTGAACTGCGCGAGTTCCTTTTCGGTGAGCGGATTGCCGATGCGCAGCCGGACGGAGCGGCCGTGCATCCGCAGCATCTCGCGCGGCAGTTGCAGCGTGCGCAGGCTCGGGTGTACCATGCCGAGGATCTGGAAGATCACGCTGTTCGCGCCATCGAACCATAGCGGCACCACGGGCACTTCCGCATGGCGGATCAACTTGATCACCGGTGTTTTCCAGCGGGGGTCGGCCACGGCGTCCAGGTCGTTGCGGTAGCTGCTCACTTCCCCGGCGGGGAATACGCCCAACGCACCGCCGTCCGCCAAATGCTGGCGCGCCTGCCGCATGCCTTGGAAGCTGCTGCGCGTGCTGAGTTGCTCAAAAGGATTCACGCCGATGAAGCGGTCCTTCAGCGGCTCCAACTGCTGCAACATGAAGTTCGCCATCACCTTCAGGTCCGGACGACGATCGCGCAGCACATGCAGCATCGCCAATCCATCGATGGCGCCATAGGGGTGGTTCGCCACGATAGCTACGCCGCCTTCTTTCGGAATGCGTTCCAGGTCGGCGGGATCAACTTCCAAACGGAGATCAAGGTGAGCGAAAAGGGCCGCGATGAAATCCTCGCCCGGGGCAACACTGATATCGTTGTAGAAGCGCTCCAGCCGTTTCAAGCCGCTCACTTCCGTAAGCACCGCGATGCGCGGGTCTCCCGGCTTCATGTGGCTGGCCTTCGCCAGCTCCGCCGGATGCATGAGTTTGCGTTCCTCCGCCATCCTGCCAAAAGTAGGCCTTCGCGCATTCGCGGGTTTTGTTTTTCCACCGCCACGCCGCCACGAACGCCAAGGATCCGCCACGCCGAATGGATCATCCGGCCTGATCATGGACTGTAATACATTCGTTGCGACACCGTTGCGTCCGTGGCGGCGTGGCGGTGAAAGGCGGGCGGGCCGGATGTGGCTCACACGTGCAGGATCCCCACGATCTTCTCGTCCATCACCTCGCCCCCTGGGTAGTGGCGCGTGTAGTCGAGGTTGATCCAGCGGTCGCCTTTCGCATCGGTGTGGTAGTAGAGCGGGGCATGGCTGGCCTCTTGCGGAAAGAGCACGTTGCGGATCAGATAGGCCGCGTGCTGCATGCCTTGCGCATCGCCCACGTTCATCTCCGGATAGATGTGACCCGTGGTGCGCACCAGCCGCACATCCCCGCCGATGGCCTTGATGCAGCCCGCCATCAGCACAGCATGGTCGTCGCAATCGCCCGCCAATAGCGGCACGCTTTCGCTGGCTTTCGCGAAGTACTCTCCATCCATCGGATCGCTGACGTAGACCCAGGAGGAATTGATGACCTTGAAGATGGAGAAGGCCTGCACGAGCGTGAAGTCATCGTCCTTATCGGCCTCTTTCTTGAACCAAGTGGTGGCGGACTGTACAGCGAATGAGCGCACAACGGGATCGCGGAAGTCAATGGCCGCGCGCACTTCATCCTCCCGCGCGAAAGGCTGGAGCTCGTCCACCTTCGGCAGGGCCTTGGTGCTTTCTCCCAACGTCCGAAGCATCCGCCCATAGTCGGTATAGAGGTCATGCAGGCCATAGCGGCCGAGCACGCTGGTGAAGGTGATCGACACCAGACCAAGGACAAGCACACCATAGACGAGCAGGCGCACACGCTTGAAGAGGAGGAACACCGCGATCGCGATCACCAGGAAGAGGATCAGCCGGTCGATGCCGATGCCTGCGATGGTGGGCAGCGACATGGGGGGCAACTGCGCATAGGCCCACATGGACAGGGGCAGCGCGGCAAGCAGTGCGGTAAAAAAGATGATCGAGGCGTGCAGGACGCGCTCGCCGGAAGTGCCGGACGGACTGTCTTCAGAAGGCTTCGCGGACATCAACGCATCTGCACGATCATCGTGCCGCAGGCAGCCCCAGCACGTCGAGGCCCTGCTCGAAGGTGACGTCCACAGGGATGTTCGCTTCCTTCAAGCGATCCAGGTCCTTCTGTAGCTCGGGCTTGATGGAGCCGTCCTTGGCCATCAGCGCGCGCAGGGCCGTCAGGTCGCCGTCACCTTGCAATTTCAGGATCAAGGCGCTGAGGTCGGCGATGGCCTTATGCATCTTTTCCTTGTCCACGCGATAGGTGGCTGTGGCCGTGTCGCGCACCATCGCGCCTTGCTCCATGAAGTAATTGAAGCGAAGCATGTTCGCCCGGCCATGCGCATCGCTGGCGCCGAAGCGCACCGAGCGGAAGACGCTGGCCATGAAGGTGACGTAGTTGTCCATGATGTCACCGCCGGTGATCTCGCCCTTGTCGCGCAGCTGCTCCACCATGTATAGGCCAAGGATGTCCGCCTTGCCCTCCTCCAATGCGCCCGCCTCATCCAGCAGGGCATCGCGCACGGTACCTCTTCCGTTGATGGTGTTCTTGATGCCCAGGCCGTGCGCCACTTCATGGAACATCACGTTCTGGAAGAAAGCATCGAAGGTGATGTTCTTGCGTTGGTCCTCCGCCATGAGCATGTCCGCGACGGGCACTACGATCTGGTCGAACTTGGCGCGCATGGCGTTCTTCAACTGCACGCGGCGGGTGCCCTTCTTCAATTGGATCGCCTCGTCATTCGGCAGGTTCACGGCGATGGTCTTGCCGCCCGCGTTGGCATCACCGGCGTAGTAGATCACATCATACGCGCCCAGCTGTGAATCGCTACCCGGCTTTTCCTTCTTGTAGGCGGCGGGCACAGGCAGGCCGCGTTGCAAGGCGGGCAGCATGGTGGTGAAGTGCTCGAGTCGTGCGCTCCATTCCTTGTCCTTCACCAGGACGTATGCCTCGTGACAGGCCTTGTATCCGTAGAGCTGATCTTCATAGGTCTCGATCGGCCCGACGATGATATCCACGATGTTGTTGCGCATGTCCAGCCATGCGATGTCGCTCGCATCGTAGTCATCCGTGCGCAAGGCCTTGGCCCGTGCAAGCAAGTAGTTCTTCTGAGCGGGATCGGTGGCCAAGGCAGCCGCGCTGTCCAGCAGGTTCGCCGCACGCGTGATCGGTCCCTTGAAATAGACGTGATAGGGGATGGCGATCAACTTGCCTTGCGCATCGCGGCGCACCATGGTGTACTGGCTCTTCTTTGCACTGTCGCCCCAGGCGTCGAATTCTTCCGCCGTCATGTCCGCCGGATAGAAGCGCGCGCCCTTGGGCCGAGGGCCGACGCCGTCAATGAAAGGGCTGTCCCCAGCGAGCCTGTCCCACGGTCCGTAGTTCACATGGAAGAAGCGCTTGGTGTCCATGTCCGGATCCTTCATCGGAAGACTGTCCGGCCTTCCCCAGGATTCTTCCCAGAAGAGACTGTCCATGATGTTGGCGGCACCGATGAGCAAGGGGATCATTTGGCGGTCCTGTTCGCTGAGCACGGAGAGATCGGTGGTCAGCTTCACGGGAACGTAGATCGAGTTGCGCACGCGTGGATCCGTTTTCACGCTGTCCACATCGAGCCGATCGGTCTGGCCGCCGCCGGAAGGGCTGCAGCCTGATGCAAGGATGATCGATGTGGAAAGGGCCGTCAGGAGCAGATCGCGTGTGTTCACCATCATTAACAGTTGGGGCGCAAAGATGGAGGATCTCACGCATCCCCCATGGATAAAGGGATGGCGGAGCTTGGAGCGCGCAACACATCACACTGTTGACCACAAAGGGAACCGATAGGGCCGCCCGTGCGTTAAAGGCGGATATTTTTGCGCGCCATGTCACGGATCTTCATCACACATACAGCGTTCATCGGTCTGCTGCTATGCGCTCGGGCCGCTGCCTTTGGACAGAGCGATACCAGTGCGGTCGGAGGGCCCGAGGATATCACGACCTACGAGGAGACCGGTGCTGGTCCCGATATCGATGAGGACCTGTCGCCTGAATTGATGACCGCGGCGGATTCGGCCTATATCATTCCGGGCTATTCCACCTACGGCAGTTGGAACACGGATGTGATCTTTCCGGCCCGCCCAGCGGTGACGGACACCTTGGACCTCTGCCTGAGCTATGCTCCGTGCGATCACACGATGCCCGTCTGTGGCCGTATCACTTCGCCCTTCGGCGTTCGACATGGTAAGCACCACTATGGTACCGACATCAAGCTACAGGTGGGCGACCCGGTGAAGGTGGCCTTCGCTGGCATGGTCCGCATCTCACGCTATCATCGTGAGTTCGGCAACGTGGTCGTGGTGCGCCATGCCAATGGATTGGAGACGCTCTATGCGCACATGAGCCAAAGGAATGTGGAAGAAGGTGACATGGTGGAGGCCGGTGAGGTCATCGGTCTCGGTGGCTCTACGGGCAGGTCCACCGGCAGCCACTTGCATTTCGAGGTCCGCTATCTCGGCCATCCCATCGATCCGCAGCGGATCTTCGACGTGGAGGGTGGCGTCCTGCGATCGGACAACCTGGTCGTGGACCCGGAACTCTTCGCGACGACGGTATCGGGCAGCAGCCTTGCACTTCCGAAGTCCTATACGGTGCGCAGCGGCGATACGCTCTACGCCATCTCGCGGCGCACAGGGGTTCCCGTCAAGAGCCTGTGCCGCATGAACAGCATCTCCACGAAGCGGACCCTTCGTGTCGGGCAGCGGTTGCGCACGCACTGATCCCGTGATCCAGCTGGCCGTCCGTTTCAATGCGGATCGGCAAGCACGACCTCCCGGCCCCGGTCGGACGTGTCGGCACTCGTGTGAAGCACATCCATTGCCCTGTTGATGGCCGCGACCAGGTCGTTGCCGTGCTTGGGGGACAACAACCGCTGGCGTCCGTCCTTGGCGCGCAACAGCACCAGTTCATCCCGTTCCCGCACCGGTATGGGATGGAGCTGGCCGGAAAACCACCGGTCGAATCCGTTGAGGCCGACCTTGGCGGTGCAGAACCGGGTGATCGAACGCCGCGTGCCGCTGCTGGTAATGTGCTGCGGGCCGAGGGTGCCAGCCCCGATCTGTTGCAAGTAGTGCCGCGCGTCCTCGGTGCCGAGGAGGTTCACGTCCTCCAATTGCTCCAGCGCCAGTTCCTCCACATCGGCCCCGCGCCGCAACAGCATCCTATCCTCGTGAAGGGTGTAGGAGATCCCTTGTCGCCGGTCGCGGATCATGGAATAGATCAGTCCAAGGAGCACCACCAGGCCGGCCGAGGCCAGCACCAGTTGGGACCGTGTCGCACCTGTAGCGATAAGGCCGAGGGTGAGGATGAAGGTTCCGATAAGCATCCACAGTGTGGTGGCATGCCAAAAGAGCCGGGGGTGGTACCGTCTGTTGATCATGGTCCCCCGAAAGTAGAGGGAATGATCACGGATCGCAAGGCGTGTGATCGGCGGGGGAAGAAAACAACAAAGCGGCCGAAGCCGCTTTGCAAGTACCGAAGAAGGGACTCGAACCCTTACAACCTTACGGTCACACGCCCCTGAAACGTGCGCGTCTACCAATTCCGCCACTTCGGTGTGGTCCCACCAGACGCCGATGGGGGCGCAAATATAGCCGCCTGCACCATGCGAGCAACGGCACGTGAAGTTCTGTCCGGTGCCGGAACCAAGGTCCATCTTTCCGGCCTTGTCCGGTCAGTTCTGGTCCGGCAGGAAGCTGTACTTGTCACCATACTCCAGCATCTGCTGGATGAAGTCCTTCGGATATTCCACCTGGATGTCCGTGATCACGCCTTCCTCGTTGGTGACCGGCACCAAACGCGGTTGGATGAATCCGCCATAGGGAGCGGTGCCGAGGCTCGCTGCGCGCTTCAGCACTTCTGCCAACAGGTCTTGGTCCACTACGATGCCGTAGTTCTCCACCAAGTCGTGCCCGGCCTTGTAGTCACCTTGGCTCTTGATGCGCTGCACCTCGCGCAGCAATTCGCCGAATAGCGCGCGGAGCTTGTCGTAGTCGCGGATGTGGAAATAGGTCTTGCCATCGCGCATGGTCTTCACGATCACACTGTCCGGCAGTCCTTTTTCATAGGCCCAGGCGCTCACCCATTGGCGGTTGCGCATGTGCGCCTCCTCGATCTGGTCACCCATCTTCAAGCGTTGAAGCTGCACCATCAGGCCGTTGCGGATGTAGGCGTCATATTCCGCCTTGCCCACTTCGGGAGAAGGGATGACACCCAACTCCACGAGCTTCGGATCCATGATGAAGTAGAGCGCCACCAGGTCCGCGCGCCCTTCCTCCAAGGTGCTCGCGTAGTTCTTCAGGGTCACGTCCGGTCCGGGGACGCCGGGCTCGATCTGCCCGCTGGCATGGCCCACCACCTCGTGCAGCGCGACATGTACTTGGTTGGCGAGAGAATCGTATTTCTCCGCGCGGTCGATCTCCGCTTGGTCATAGCAGAACTCCTTCAGGGAACTCGCACCGGAACTCTTGGAGTATGATTCAATGATGTTGCCGAGGCTTACGCTCTTGCTGCCATAGTCCTTGCGGATCCAATCGGCGTTGGGGACGTTCACGCCGATGGGTGTACTGGGTGCGGCGTCCCCGGCTTCGCCACAGGTGTTGACAAAACGGTAGGTGATGCCCATCACCTTCTTCTTCTTGTGCTGCGGCAGGAGCGGGGAGTTATCCTCGAACCACTGCGCATTCTTCTGGATCACGTCCATCTTCTTTGTTGCCACCGGGTCGATCAACTCCACGATCGATTCGAAGGAACCGTGCTTGCCCAGCGGATCGTTGTATACCTCCACGAAGCCTTGAATGAAATCCACCGTGCTGGCCGTGTCCTGCACCCAGGCCACGTTGAAATCATCCCAGGTCTTCAGGTCGCCCGTGTTGTAAAAGTCGATCAACAGGCCGAGTGCCTTGCGCTGTTGGTCATTCTCCGCCACGTCCTTCGCCTGCTCCAACCATTTCACGCATTCGGCAAGGGCAGGACCATAGAGGCCGCCGACCTTATAGGTCTCTTCCGTGAGTTTGTCATCGGTGCCGCGCACCAACTTGCTGTTCAGTCCCCAACTCACCGGCGTGCTGTCGCCCTTCACATCCTTGGCGGCATAGAAGGCCTCCACCTCATGCTGGTTGATGTCGTCGCCGTAGAAATTCACTGCGGAGGCGAGGATCAGGTCCTTGTCCTTGTCCAGGCTTACCTTCTTGGCGTCCTCAGTTGGGTCGAAGAGAATGCTGATCACCGCCGTGTCCAGTTTCGCACTGCTCCCCGCGATCAGGGAATCCAGATAGGTGCGCGGAAACCCGGGCATGAATTTCTGCATGCCGTAATGGTGATGGATGCCGTTGCTGAAGAAGACCTCTTTCGCATAGAGCATGAAGCTGTCCCATTCCGGGCCGCTGCGTTCGCCTTTGTAGTCCTTGAGGATCTTTTCCAGGGCGCGGCGTACCACCAGGTTGTACTTGTAGTTCTGGTCCCACATGATGTCGCGGCAGCTGAGGCCCGCCATGGTGAGGTAGTAGGCCAGCTTCTTCTGTTGAAGGCTCAGTTGTTCCCAGCCCGGTACCTGATAGCACAGCACGCGCGAATCGCTGAACTGGTCCGTCTGCCATTGGAAGCTGTCCGTGGCGAGGCTGTCCGATTTGGCATTGCCGCTCTTGTCGTTGGCACTGTTGCAGGCGAAAAGCAGGGGCAGGGCCAGCAGGGCGAGGATCGATCGTTGCATGTGGTGTATGTAGTGGGGAAAATATCGGCGGTGAAACCTGGACCTTATTTGTCCAAGGTGATGCGCAGGTCGAGGGCCTTGGGGTCCTTCATGATCACGGACCAGTCGGTGTTCAGTTGGAGTGACTTGGTATCCGGGGTCTCCTTGGTCATCCCCTTGGCCAGTTCCGTGGAGTTGACGGTCTGCTGGAATTTGAAGCTGTATTTGTACTTCATGCTCTGGAGTACTTCGGAGAGGTCCGTGGTATCGCTGCTGGTGCCGGCATCCGCGGCGATCTCCTCGGCGTGCTGATTGTTGGTCCGTACCAAGGTGTTGCCTTCCCAATGGAAGAAGCTCTGCTGCACGCCGGTGCTGTCGGGCATCAGCACATTGAGCGCCTTGTTCAGCGACGCGAGGTCCTTGAAGGCAAAGGACATGCGCTGGATGTAGCCGTCCTTCTCCTTCTTCAGCTTCACCTTCTTGATTCCATCGATCGCCTTGAGCTGCGTCACCCGTTCTTCCATGCCCATCGCCGTGGGGCTGTTGGTGTCCGGCTCCTTGTCCTTCTTTGCCTTGTCCTGGTCGAGGCTGCTCAACATGTCCTGCATCGCACTCATGTCCACCACGTATTCCATGGTGCCGGAACCGTTTTTCTTGAAGGTATAGTTCTCCTCGATGGTGAGGCATCCGCAAAGCATCAGGGTCAGGGAGAGCAGGCCGAGCATGCGGAGGTGAAGGGGACGTGCCATGTTCAATAGGGATAGATGGCGCCAAATTAGTTTCGTTGGCGGCAAGCGCGAAGTAATAGTGCAGGCAGCGTGATGGGGAACGACCAGCGGATAGCTTTGCCGCCAAGAACATGATAGTGGACGATTATCGCCATCAGGGCATGCGGCGCCAACTGGTGGAAGTGCTCAAGGGACGCGGCATCAAGAGCACGCAAGTGCTCGCGGCGATCGGCAAGGTGCCGCGCCATCTCTTCATCGATGACAGCGCGTTCGAGCGCTTCGCTTACGTCGACCAGGCGTTCCCGATCGGTTGCGGCCAGACCATATCGCAGCCCTATACGGTGGCCTTTCAAAGTGAATTGCTCGAAGTGCGGCCCGGAGAAAAGGTGCTGGAGATCGGCACGGGATGCGGCTACCAGACGGCCATTCTGTGCGAGCTCGGGGCGAAGGTCCACAGCATCGAACGGCACCGCCCGCTCTACCTGTCCACGCGGCAGCGCCTTCAAAAAATGGGCTACCGTGCAACCTTGGTGCATGGAGATGGCTATAAGGGCCTCCCGATGCATGCTCCCTTCGACAAAGTGATCGTGACCTGTGGTGCCCCCGAAGTGCCGCAAGCATTACTGACACAGTTGGTGATGAATGGCAAGCTGATCATTCCTGTCGGGGGAGAAGCGGGCCAATCCATGCTCTGCGTTTCAATGACACCGAAAGGCGAAGTGCGCAGCGAGCATGGCGGCTTCAGCTTTGTGCCCATGCTGGAGGATAAAGCACATGGCTGATCTTGGAATTTTCCCACTCCATACTACATTCGGCCCCGAAACCTGCAGATCGTTCCTGAATAGAAACACGTGACATGCCATGGCGTCGACGATCAACAAAATCCGGTTGATATGTCAATTTCCCATGAATGTGGTAACTGGACCGGAACGATACATTTGGGCGACCAAGCAACTTTGAACCACATAACCAAAGCACACCAAACCAAAAAGTCATGAAGAAGACCGTACTGTTTGCAACAGCTCTCTTTGCCGTATCGGCTGTGTCCGCCCAAACGGGCGAGATCACCAGCAATCGCGGCGAGAACTGGCTTTCACAAGATGGGGACTGGGGCTTGACCTTTTCGGCCACTCCACTCCTGAACTACGCCGGTAACCTGTTCAATGGGAATCTTGGCAACGGAGGCGCTGCCTTGAATTTCCTGAACAATGACATGGTTATCCGCGGCAAGAAGCTCATCGACGCGAACACCGCTTACCGTGGTGAATTGCGCATCGGCTTCAATAGCAACAAGTCGACCAATATCGTGCCACAGAACCCTCAGCCTACTGGTGCCACGGAAACCTCTTATGTGGACGATGTGACCAAGGTGAGCGCGATGGACATCCATTTGGGTGCAGGTCTGGAAAAGCGCGTTGGTAGCACCCGCGTGGTGGGTGTGTACGGTGCGATGTTCGGTATTGGTTTTGGTAACGGGAAGACCACTATTGACTATGGTAACCCCACCAATGCAGACAATCCGGCACTTCGCACTACCGAGACCAAGAGTGGATCAACCTTCGGCCTCAACCTGAATGCCTTCGCCGGGATCGAATGGTTCTTTGCTCCCAAGATCTCACTGAGCGGTGAATACACTTGGGGTATCGCCATGGCCAGCACGGGTGTTGGTAGCAACACCACGGAAATGTGGGATGGTACCAAGGTGGTTACCACCGAGACCGACGGTACGGTCATCTATGACGCTGGTGGAAATCCTGTTGGCCTCGAAGGCAAGAGCAGCCACTTCGGTATCGATACCGGTATCAGCGGTGCGACCCTCGGCCTGAACTTCTACTTCCAATAAGCGGTTCCCGCTTTGGTCCAGAAAGCCCCCGGAAACGGGGGCTTTCTCGTTATAGGACCTTGCCTCAGTGAAATATGATCGGAAAGAGACGGGAAGGAGATAGTACTTCGATGCACCTCGCGGGAGATCCGCTCAGGAGTCAGTTGTGCACAAAGACCTTCAGCGCAGTGCCGGGCCGCAAATGGGCCATGGGTCTTGTGATGTTTTATTGATCTCTGCGCTTACACCGCGTGCAACTCCAGCACGGTGATCTCCGGCGGCATGCCCACGCGGCCGGGGAAGCCGAGGAAGCCAAAGCCACGGTTCACATAGAGTTGCAGGCCTTCCTTCTGATAAAGCCCGGCCCATTCCTCATAGATCCATTGCGCAGGGCTGTAGGTGCGGCCCATGATCGTGAGGCCGAACTGCGCGCCGTGCGTGTGACCGGCCAGCATCAGGTCGATGCCCGTGGCCCGCACTTGTGCGTCCCAATGTGTGGGGTCATGACTCATGAGCAATCGGAAAGCGGAGGGATCGGTGTCGGCAACGGCCTTGGACAAGTTCCCGTATTGCTGGAAGCGTGTGCCCCAGTTCTGCACGCCGATCAACGTGAATCGTTGGCCGTCCTTCTCGATCGGTAGGTGCTCGTCCAGCATCAGCCGGAAGCCCATCGTGCGGTGGTGCGCCTTCAGCTTTTCCAGGTTCGCGGCCTTCTCCGCCGCACTCGGCCAGGTCGCATAGTCGCCATAGTCATGATTTCCCAAGATGGAATACTTGCCGATCGTCGCTTTAAGCCCGCTGAGCTTTTCAAGCCAGGGCTCCGCCTCTTCAGCGAAGTTGTTCACCAGGTCACCGGTGAAGAGGATCAGGTCCGGCCGCTGCTCGTTGATGAGGTCGATGCCGTGCTGCACCACATCGGTATCGGTGCTGAAGCTGCCGAGGTGCATGTCACTGATCTGCACGATGCGCAATCCATCAAAAACCTTCGGAAGGTTGCGCGCCGCGATCGGCACATGTGCTACGTTGAAATTCCGCCAGCCACGCGTGAGTCCGTACAGCACGCTGGTGAAGGGGATCGCCGCCAAGGCAAGCCCCAGTTGAGAAAGAAAACGGACGCGGCCGGGATCCACCTCACTGCTTCCCGCGCCAGGAGCCAACTTGCACCAGATCCAACGGAACAGTTCCAAGAGATCCTCCAAGCCATGGAACACAATGATGACCACTTTCGGAAGCAGCAGCAGCACAAAGAGGCCGATCACCGTGTACATGAAGGCATTGTTGTGCGATGAGCGCAACTCCCCGATCCGCGCCGCACCGAAGCCGATGACCGCCAACATCCCCAAGCTCACTGCCCAATAGGTGATGCGTACCACACGCTGCAGCGACGCCGACCTTAACGCGATGGCGGTCTGGATCCCTCGCCAAGCATAGAGGTCAATGAGAAAGAGGACCACAAGAACGAGGACGATGCGGAGAGTGGTGGACATGGGGCAAAGGTCGGGTGGGGCAGATTTGCAGAATAGCCTTCGTTGGCGATGGTCAGTAAGTCGGATGAACGGTATGTCATCAGGTCAATTATACCTAATAGAGGCCGCAGCCTACCCACAATGCAAACATCCATGGGTTACGTAAACCAGTCGATATTTCGCTGAGAGGATACATCACATCTGGTCCGAATTGGAAACGTCCGATTCGCTGTCGATAGCCGATGGTACCCGTTACCATGAATTGAAACTTGGATGGGATCTCAGGGCTACCCTGAAATTCAGTGGTATAAGTTGATGTTTCGAGGGCCCAAGGTGCGTAGTTGACGGCCGTGGTGATCAATTCACCATACTCTTGGTCAGTGAGGGTGCCGGCAACGGATAGCTCAAATCCCAAATGCACTTCGCACCATGGCTCCGGTCTGATCGTGACCATCAACGGCATGCTTATGCCTATAGATCGTATGGTACGATTGGCAGTGTATGAATAGGTTTTACGAATGAATGAGGACGGAGAAAACTTTTCCCCCGTTTCCCTCCTCGTGTATTTGACCTGCTCATACCGGACTCGAAA
>Ga0164241_10000532_pt1 | contig 66728 bp, 41 predicted proteins | sample OricomyardsoilBY_FD_108780 | JGI IMG/M metagenome (GOLD analysis project Ga0164241, IMG submission 108780) | Backyard soil microbial communities from Emeryville, California, USA - Original compost - Back yard soil (BY) | ecosystem: Environmental > Terrestrial > Soil > Unclassified | place: USA...
TCGTCTGTCATGAATTGCCATTTACCAGAGGCCAGTGAGCAGCTGAGCCGACCCCAAAAGCGGCCACGCACGCTTATCCAGCTGTCTCACGGTGCCCCCGGGCCGAGACGCAAGACTCGCGCGGCCTCGGAGCCCAAAAAACGTTGGCCTCCTGTATCGGGGCCCGCGAACGGAACCACCCCCGCATGCGCCCCGACGAACACGATTCCGAAGCGCCCCAGATCATCCCGTATCTGATATCCGAGCGCGGCTCGATGCTCGACGAGTATCCGGACCAACGCCTCGCTCGGTGCCGGTCCGCGTGTGGTCCATTCTCTTGCGTCCGCCAGAGGAAGAACTTGGACGAAAGCTTCCCATCCCAGCTCACCGACCAGAATCGCTCGGCGCGCGTTTGGGGAGGAAGCGACCAACGGAAACGCGAACTCCTCATCACCGATTGCGACGAAGCGCAGCGGGCGCGGGCCATCTGCGATGCGCACAGTCGACACACCGAGGCGCTCATAACGCTTCAATGCCGCCTTGTCTTGGAACGACTGCGGCGTCGACTCGCCCCACCCGTCGACGGCCCGCGCCGTCACCGATGCCAGACCAACGCGAAGCGCCTCGACGATCTCCGCACTATCCGATCCGGTGGAGAGAAGCGTCACGCGCGCCGCGTCCTCGTTCGCAAAGGTGGCAAGCTCGCGCGATCCATCCGCAGTCACGGAGTAGAGCTGCTCGTTGGAGCCGAGCGGATCTTCGATGCCGCAGTAGAGTGTCATCGGTTCGTGCTTGGATCGTGGTCGGATGGATACGTGTGGTGGGTCGTGCTTCCGTCCGGTCGATCGACACCCCAATGCGGAGGAATCGTGGACCCGTCGTCGAACCGATGACCGTACGGATCATGGTGCACTGTCGGACCGTTCGGATTGGCCGTATCGCTAATTTCGGTTCGCGTACCCCGCGGGCCGGTGGGGGCTTGGGAACCAGGACGAGACTCCACCTCGGAGACGTTGTGTCGAGTGGTGTCGCTCGTCGGCATGCCTGCTTCACGGAGCGCCGCCCGTCGCGCGGCGGCTTCTGAATCGTGATGAACGATGTGCGGATCCCCAGTCAACCCGAGCGGGTCCGTCACGTACGTCGGACAGCCGTCGAACGAGAACAGGTTCGACGAGGTCGATAGCCCGAGCGGATCGGGCGAGAGCCAGCGCGCGGTCGACGCGTCGAAGACTCGGAATCTCGTGAACGAGAGGTCGACGTCTTCGTCGTAATACTGGCCGAGGTGCCGAAACGGAGAGCGGACGACGGTGCCGGTTTGTTCGCGCGACGGATCCACGTACTCGGCCGTCGGGGCGCCCCAGGGCTCGCAGCGGACGGACCACGCGACGCCTCCGGCTCGGTCGATGAGCTCGCGTGGCGCGCCGAGGGGATCGTTGCCGCACAGGAACACATCGCCGCGCTCTTCGTGCAGGAGCGGCTCGAAGGTGCCGGGGCGGTGGACGAACGTGCGCGGGGCGGCGCCGTGCGGCAGCTCTGCGACGACGCAGTTGCCGCTCCAGAGATAGTCGACGACCTTCTCGGGTCGCTCCGAGTCGGGTGCGTAGACGGTCTTCTTCACGCGGCGGTCGAGCGCGTCGTAGTCGAAGAGGACGCGTCGTCCGTCGGGGAACGTCACCTCTCGGAGGCGATCGCGTGCGTCCCATTTGTGGTGCGTGATCTTCTCGGGGCCTTCGGTCGAGGTGAGATCGCGAGAACCGATCCGGCGTCCGCGCTTGTCGTAGGCGAGCTTCGCGGTCGGTGTCTCTTGGAGGACGTTGCCGGGCGCGACCTTCCACGTCAGACGCGCGTTGGACGCCTCCTCGAAGCGAGCGACGAGGGAGTCGGAGGAATCGTAGCGAAAGGCTTCCTCGCGCTCGGTCGCCCCGAAATTCGCGACGCGCCCGGCCGGATCGTAGGCGAAGCGATCGATGCCCCAGCGATCGTCTGCGGTCTCTTCGAGTCGGCCCGCACGATCGAAGCGGTGGCGACGCGTGTGGACCACCTCTGCTGGGCTGCCGACGGGTCCGTGCACCATGAGGCGCTGCTCGATCAGGTGATCGAGCGCGTCGCGACCGAACGAGAGTGAGAAGGCGCGATCGCCAGAGGCGATGGACCGCTCGCGTCCGACCGCGTCGCGTCCGACCTCGAATGCGCGGCCGGCGTGCGTGACGCCGGCGAGTCGGTGCTGCCGATCGTAGCTGAACGACGTCTTCGTCCCCGTCGGCAGGGCCCGCCCCGCGATTCGACTCCATAGATCGTACTCGTATGCGATGGCGTGCTCGCCCTGATGGTCGACGCGGATCCGTCCGAATGCGTCGCGCTCGAAGCGCGTCTCGTGCGCTCGACCGGGCTCATCGAGCCGCGCAGAGACGACGCGCCCGACTTTGTCGCGGACGTAGCGGATGCTCGAGCCGTCGCTCGCCTCTTCCGTGCGAAGCCGGCCGGAGCGGTCGTAGCCGTAGCGCAGCCAGCTGCCATCGGGATAGCCAATTTCGGAGACGCGTCCCCCCGCGTCCCAGCGGTAGCGAAGCTCGCGTCCGTCGAACGTGCTCTCGGCGACGACCTTGCCTGCCTCGTCGTAGGTGAAGCCGTAGATCTCCCCGGAGGGATTCGTCACCTCGGCCAGGCGCTCGTTGCCGGTGTAGCGGAATCGCCACTTGCGGCCGTCGGGCTCGGTGATCTGAGCCACCTTTCCCATGCCGCCGTACGTCCTCGCGATGACACGGCCCATCGGGTCGATCTCGCGCACGACGTTGCCGCGCGCGTCGAGCTCACGCCGAATCGTCGCGCCGTCGGGCAGGCTCAGACAGGTGACGCGGCCGAGCCTGTCGCGCACGGTGCGCGTCGTCCGACCTAGCGCGTCCGTCTTCGAGATGGGGCGACCCAGCGGATCATATCCATACGCCGTGCGAGCCCCCACAGCGTCGGTCTCGCTCGCGACGTTGCCGTGCGAATCATGCTCGTACGCCCGCACGGCGCCCTCGGCCGAGTCGACGCGGACGAGACGGCCACGCTCGTCGTGAGCATAGGAGAGCGAGACCCCGGTCGGGAACACCACGCGGCTGAGGGCGCCGCGCTCGTCGTGGAGATATTGCCAAGTCTTGCCGTCGGGCAGGACGCGCTTCGTCGCGAGATCGCGTGCGTCGTACTCCCACGCGGTCACGGCGCCGTCGGCGTCCACGCGGCGAACGAGGTTGCCGCGCGCGTCGTACCAAGACTTCGGCCCCTCTCCGGCGCCGTTCACGGTCGCGATGAGAAAACCGCTCTCGTCGTAAGCGCGCTCGGTCAGCACGACGCCGTTCGGCAGCGCCTCGCGCGTGACATGGCCGTGCTCGTCCGTCGTGTAGACGCGCGGCTCTTCGCCGTCGGCGATCGTGCGATGGTGCTCGGGCTCGTAGGTGAAGGCGAGGTCATAGAGACCTTTGGGGCCCCACGTGCGAATGCATCGGCCGCTGTCTTCTTCGTACTCGTAGCGGAACGTCACGCCAGTCTTCAGCGTGGTCGCGATCATGCGCCGCTGACCGTCGTAGTCGAATGTCTCGACCTGACCGAGCGCGTCGGTGACCGACGCGAGGCATCCCGCCTCTGTGTACGCGTAGTCGACGCTCACCTCGGAGGAGCCGCCGACACGGACCTCTACCCGCGCGATGCGCGCGCCGTCCCACGTGAAGCGAGCGGTGCGGCCCGCGGTGTCGAGGAGATCGACGAGGCGCTCGTTCGTGTAACCGAGCTCGACGCGATTCTCCCAGGCGTCGTGAATGTGCCGAAGGACGGCGTCGCCGCCTGGCGAGAACGACTCGAGGCGGTAGGTCAGGCGCGTCCCGACGTGGAACAGCTCCCATCGCTGCGCGGTGAGGCGACGCAGCTCCATCCGCTCGCCGCGGTGAAACGCTTCGCCGCCGACCTCGAGCTTGTCGAAGAAGATACTGCGTCCCTCGGCGTCGCGAAGGACGGTGACGCGCTCTTCTTCCCAGAGCGCCATTTCCCAGTTGTGGGCCCACCCCGCGCCGAGCGTCGCGCGCACGTCGTTGCGTCGACCGGACGAGTAATAACGCTTGAGGACGAACGGGATGATGCCCTGCACCTCGAGATCCACGGCCTCGTCGACGACCCAGCCCGTCGCCATGTCGACCGGATGTCCATTCTGACATTGGTGTTGCGCAGCGGGGCCCGACGACGCGCCCGGCGCCGCGTCCGCTCCGGAGCCGCGCGTTCCCGGGCTCGCGGCGCTCGCGGCGGCTCCGCTGTTGCTGCCACCGCCACCGCCGCCGCCGTTCGAGGGACCGGACGGACCCGATGGGCCCCCGCCGTCCGCGCCCGCACCGCCAGCGCCGCCGCCCGGTCCGCCTGCGCCGCCTGCGCCGCTCGCGGTGCCCCCCGCGCCGACCGTGACCGCCTTGTTGGAGATGCACATCGAGCCGGTGATGCCCATCATCCCGAGCTCGCAGATGACGATGGGCGCGCCCATGATGACGAAGCACGGTCCCGACGTATTGAGACTACAAGTCTCCTTCAGAGTGCCAGGCTCGTTGCCGTGGCAGGTCTTCAGGACCGACCCGGTCGTCGCGAAGATCTCTCCCTCTACCTTGGTCCGCATCGGCGGATCCGTGATGCCCTCGACGGCCTGCGAGATGACGGGATACGGAATGGGTAGCGGGCTGGGCGCCGCAGGCGTCAAACAGACGCTGACGGCGCAAGGCGTGAGACTGTGACCCGACTTCTCGGTGATCACGTCCATCATCAATGCGGTGACGTTTCCCATCGGTCGTCGGGTCCCCTACCCTCGTCGCGTCCCGCGGCTGCGGTCGGCGCGCCCCCTCGGCGTCGTTTCCTGCGGGCCAAGATAGCCGATTGTGCCAGCGGCGGTCAGGTGTCGTGGCCGCCCTGCACCCGCTCGAGGGCCACTCGCCGCGCATGCCACACGCGCCTTGACTCGAGCGGCGTGCCCGGGATCGTGCAGAGCACGCGGAGTGCCGAGATCACGCGCGGGTCGTCGTCCAAGTCGGCTGCGCAGAGGTCTTCGAGGAGCGCGCAAACCTCGCTCGCGTGGGTCACGTTCGTTCGACCGAGGCCTCCGAGCGCAATGATCGCCGCGCTCCCGAGCCAGGGATCGCTTCCGCGCGCGAGCACCGCGAGCTCGGTCACCACGCGCGGCTCGGCGGCGGCCGTCCGCACGGCGAGGCAGAGCGCAGCCACGGCGCGTCGATGAAACGCTTCGATCGGATCGCTCGGCGTCTGACGACCCGACGAGAGCGCGCACGCCAACGAGGCGGCGCGGGCGACATCGAGCTGCGCCGCGCCGACGCACCACGCGTCGACGTCGATCTCGCCCACGGCGAGCTCGGTGATGGCTGCGTCCGCTGCGAGATCCACCTCGGCGACCTCGCGCAGGGCGGCGATGGGCTCGAGCTCCGCGTCGTCCGCGCTCATGAGGTCGCCCTCGAGGCCTTCGTCCCGAAGCGCAGCCGCGAACGCGACGCGGGCTGACGTCGGGATGACTGCGGCGGTCCGTAGCCGCACGCGCAGCGGCTGCGGCGGTCGATCGCGCGCGGCACGCTGCACGGCGTGGCGGACCACCTCTGCGAGCGCGTCGGACGGAGGCTCGAGCTCGGTGCGGTGGAGCGAGATGTCGCGCCATCGAGGAGCGGCCGCCGAAAACGTCGCCGCGAGATCGCGCAATCGCGCCCGTGCTTCCGCGTCGTCGGGAGCTCGCAGCACGTCGGCGTGCGCGGCGACGGCCTCGGCTTCGGCGCGCAGCGCCTCGTCGCCGGTGAGCGCGCGCGCCCGCTCGGCGGCGTCGCGCGCGCCGTCGAAGTCCGCCGCGTCGAGCAGCGTCGCCGCGAAATCGAGCCACGTCTCCGGCGCCGCCGCGCCAGCTTCGATGGCACGTCGAAGCGTCGCCGACGCCGCTTCGACGTCGCCGAGATCGCGCAGCACGGTCCCGAGCTCGACGAAGAGACCCGAGTCGATCGAGCCCGCTCCGACCGCCTCGAGCCGCGCTCTCGCGTCGCGAGGCCGACCGAGGCGGCGGAGGATCATCGACTCGAGCACGGCGAGCTTTGCTCGATGCTGCGCGCGCGCGTCCCCGAGCTTGCGGCAAAGTAGCCCCGCGCAAGCGAGGTTTTCACGAAGACCGCGCAGCGCGGGGGCTTCCGATCGCGTCGGGTCTTCATCCGAGACGTCGCTCGTGCGGAGCAGCCGCGCGACGCCCGCGGCGACGCCCTCTGCCGAGACGCCGCGCAGAGCCGGGCTTCGCTCGACCCACGCGGGGAGCCATCGCAAATAGGGAATCATCGGTCGAAACGCGGCGACCGCGAGCAGCGTCTCGATGCCCCTCCCGAGCCGGCCTGCGTCCACCGCGATGCGCGCGCGAACCGCCACGGTGCCAAAGAACGCAGAGTCGTCGAGCGGCGCCTCGAGGAGCGACGCCGGCGCTCCGGCGAGCACTGCGTCCAAGAGCTCGAGGAGGTCGGGCGCGGTCGGGTCGAACGTGAGCGCCGCCGACACCATCTCGAGCGCGAGCGCGAAGTCGCGGCGTCGCAACGCGTCCTGCGTCGCGGCCGCGTAGTCCTCTAAAGAAGGCCTTTCGATGAAAGTCGGCTCGCCCCGCATGCGTCGCGCACGCATCCTACGCCGTCGATCTCGGCCGCGGGTACGCGCCGAGGGCGTCGAAGCAAAGCTTGGCGCGCCGCGTTCTCCCAGGCATGTTGCGCGCCGTGCCTGACGATCTCGAGATCTACGCAGCGATCGCGGCGGGGATCGCGGGCGGCCTCGAGAGAGAGGAGCTCCTCCGCGCCCACGGCTTGGACGAGGAAGCGTTCGAGGCCCTGGAGTTGCGCGCCGAGGCGGCGCTCGACGCGGCACCCGGCGACGATCGCGGCGTCCCCGACGCCATCGCGCGGTTCGATCGCGCGCTCCGGCAGGCGACCGTCGCCGACACACGAGCGATCCCGTCGCTCGAGGAGTTCGCGCGCGCGATCCTGATCGCCGAGGAAGGCGGAAAGGTGCACGAGCGCCTGCTCGAAAAGGGCCTCAGCGTCGAGCGACTGCTCCGCGCGAGCGCGCACTACACGCCGCGATTGGCGCGCGAGCCCGACCTCGCGCTCCGGTTCAAAGAGCTCTGCCGGCGAGGCAACGCGCCGCCGAAGAAGGCTTGAGGCGACGACCCTCGACCGGCGAACGCACGATCCGGACGTCGCAGATATACTGCCGCGATGGGCGACCCCGCGAAGCGCCGCGCGACCTACCAGGACGTGCTCGACGCGCCGCCAAACATGGTGGCAGAGGTCCTCTTCGGCGTGCTCCACACCTTCCCGCGGCCACGCGTCCGCCACGCGATCGCTTCATCTGCCATCGGCAGTGAGCTCGGAGGGCCGTTCGGGCGCGGTAAGGGCGGCCCCGGCGGCTGGGTCATCTTGGATGAGCCGGAGCTGCATCTAGGTAGCGAACCGGACATCCTCGTTCCCGATCTGGCGGGCTGGCGGCGCGAGAGGATGCCCCGCATCCCGCGCGAGGAAGCGTTCGTCACGCTGCCGCCAGACTGGGTGTGCGAGGTCCTCTCGCCATCCACACAGGCCTTGGACCGCGCCGACAAGATGGAGATCTATCGCCGCGAGAACGTGACCCACGTCTGGCACGTCGACCCCGACGGCCGAACGCTCGAGGTGTTTGGTCTCGATCCGGGCCTTCTGCGCTACGTGCAGGCCGCGGTTTGGCGCGGCGACATGAAGGTTCGCGCCGAGCCCTTCGACGCGATCGAGCTAGAGCTTGGCGTGCTCTGGGCGGATTAGTCCCCCAAAGCGCGGACATCCCCAAAGCGCGGACATCCCCAAAGCGCGGACATCAAGGAGAGGGCATCCGTCCGGCTCGGGGATCGACCCGAATCGCGGCTCTGCGTGCTGGCCCCCCGCATCGGCTTGGTGTTACGAACTCCCCCATGGGGATCTCGGGTGGGGGCGCAGCGAATCCGGGAGAAGAGACACCCAAGCTGCCCGCGCAGCTCGAGGCGCTCGAGCACGCGCTGAAGGGCATGCATGGCTGCACGCGCGCGCTCCTCGACGCGCCGCGATCGACCTTCGATCTGCGGCCGCTCGGCGAAGAGATCGGCCAAGCGATTCGACTCGCGCTCGAGGGTTACGACGGACGCACCGAGCGCATCGCCGCGCTCCTCGATGCCGCAGCCGCGACAGAGGCGTTCGCCGCTTCGCTCTCACGTGCGGCCGACACGGATCCGGGGCTCGCCCCCGCGGTCGAGTGGGCGCGGACTTCGCTCGGTTGGCTTCGCAAGGCCGTCGACTCGCCCGGCGTCGATCGCAGCGCGGACGTGCGCCCGTTCGCGGCGAGCATGCTCACTCCACAGTTGCACGCCGTGGTGCGACCGACGCTCGCGCCGAAGCTGACGCTCGCGGCGCCGCTGCCCCCACCGCCTGCGCCGCCCGAGCCGATCGATCCGACGCTGCCTCCCGCGGAACGCCTCGCGGTCGCGAAGCTGCGCGCCGAAGCGCGTCAGACGGCAGCGCGTGAGCGGCGCGAAGCGCGAGCGGCGCACGTCCCGGTCGCGCGCGAGCCGTCGCGAGAGGCGACGCCCGGCTTCGTCCCCGGCGTGCATCGCGCGGACACCATCGAAGAGGCCGTCCGAAAGAAGGCGCGCGAGTGCTTCGAAGACGTGACCGGGCTCGGCCTCATGCGAACGCCGCTCCTCGGCGACGACTGGCGCGCGGTGGGGACGCTCGATCAACGGCTCATGGCCGTGACGGACGCGATCGTCGGCCTCGGTCCGGTGGCGCTCGACGCGCTCGAGCGCTTCGTCAGCGACGCGCCGGCAAAAGATCCGTCGCGCGGCTTCGCGATCGCTTTCATCGCCGGAAGCCTCGAGGGCCGTGACGCGCTCGCGGTCGTCGAACGCGCGCTCGTCTATCTCGATCCCGCCGATCCCGAGACGCAGCGAGCCTTCGCGGACGCGCTCGCGCTGGTGCCGCACCCCGATCTGCCGGCGCTCCTGCGACGCTGGGCCACCGACGAATCCGCATCGCTGCGTGCGCTCGGGATCCACCTGCTCGCGCGGCGTGGCCTCGCGACGCACGCCGAGCTTGCCCGAGCCCTCGCGGACAACTCGCCAGAGGTCGTGTCCCGCGCGCTCGTCCCTGCCGCGCTCGCGCGTGTCCCGGAGCTCTCCGCGCGCGCGGAAGAGCTGCTCACGCACTCGCACGAAGCGGTCCCAGGCGAGCTGGCGTGGGCGCTCGTCCTCGGTGATCTCCCCTACGCCATCACACGGCTCCGCGAATGGCTCGGCAAACCGAGGGAGCTCGCCGCGCTCTTGCCGTTCGCGCTCACCGCGGAAAAGGAAGAGCTCGAGATCCTCCTCGAGCTCACCGCGAAGAAGGCGACTCGCCAACGCGTGCATGCGCTCGGCTTCTCTGGATTGCCGGCCGCCATCCCGGCGCTCGTCGGGTTGCTCGAGTCGAGCCGGGACGACGACCTGAAGCTTGCCGCCGCGTTCGCGCTGCTTCGCCTGACCGACGCCCCGCTCTTCGACGACACGCGCATCGCGCCCGACAAGCTCGATGTCCCCGACCCCGAGGAGCCGGACGATCCCGCTCCGCCGCCCAGGCCGCTCGGCCAGCGCGTGGGGGACGCGCGCGATCGACCTTCGGATGGGTCCTCCGATCGCGCCCTATTGCCGAGCACCGATCCCGCACGCTGGCGCGCCTGGCTCGCCGCACGCGAGGCGCCATTTCCAGCGCAGCATCGTCTGCGCAGAGGCAAATCGTTCACGCCCGCGCTCACCCTACTCGAGCTTGCCGGAACCACGCACGCGCCGGCTGATCGCGTGACCCTGTTTCGCGAGCTCGTGCTGAAGACTGGAGAGCACCACCCGTTCGATCCCCTCGGCTTGGTGCCGGTTCAAACGGCACAGCTCGACGGCTGGGCCGCCGCCGCCGAGCGCGCGTCGTCGCAACCAGGAGGGTGGGGCCGCGCACGGAGACGGTAGAGGTCGGTCCTGTTCAAACAGATCGGTGCTCTAGCGAACAGCCTTCGCATCCAACGAGTTAAGGTCCCTGACGTTGGGCGCTCGGTATCGGAGCGAGTATTCCGACCGCGCTTCGGACCAAGGCTCCTCGTACGAGTAGCCTTCCAGGAAGTCCAACTTGCCGTCTTCGATGAACAGCACGAAGCCTGCACCGTGATCGAGTCCGGCGATCTCCGCGAGTACATCCCCGATCGTTGCTCTCCCCGGCAGCATCTTCGCCGGCTCCGCGCTCTCCGGGATCACAAGGTCCGTGAAGAACCCGACTCCGGTCCATTCGCGCCGTGTCACCTGCACCAGCGAGAGTTGCTTGCGCAGACACTCCAATATTGGGTGGTCGCCCGCGAGGAGCATCTCCAACACTGCGCGTTCAAGCTCTGTCAGGGAGCTCATGATTTTCACGGTCATAAGGCGTTCCTATACGAGCACGGCCTCGATGACACGACCAGCAACCGTAACGCTCACTCCTCCAACGCTATAACGGAGTAGCGTAGTATTCAGGAAGTAGGTGTCCAAGCGCAGGCGAACACAGGGCTCGACCTCGACGACGGTGTGCTCGAACGTCTGGACGACGCGATGGACCTCGAGGGCTCCCGTGGCTTCGTTTCGCGAGAGGATTTCATCGCCTTCTTGGATCCTTCGATCGAGACACGCCCGTCCGGCGTCGACCGCTGTTGCCGCTTCGAAGCATTGCTCGAACGCCTTCGCCCCCTCAAAGCAGGCTGGGGCGATCCGCTTGGACTGGGACCGGTTGCAATGGCGGGTCCGCGAGCGTTGGGAACTCCGCAGGGAGCTCCGCGGGGTGAGCGGGCGCGATGACGAGGCCGAGCGTCGCCCCGGGTCGTCAACCCAAGAAGCTCAGCTCTCGAGAACTTCCGCGACAGTCGATACCGTGATCGCGCGGACCAGCCACTCGTCGAGCGTGGCAAGATCGCTCGTGCCCAGGATCCGCTCCCGCTGTGCGGTGGTCATCGCGAGCCCCCGCGTTTCCAGCACACGAACGATGCCCTCGGCCTTGCCCTCGGCCTTGCCCTCGGCCTTGCCCTCGGCCTTGCCGATGGCCTGGTTCTTCTTCGCGAAGTCCGTTTGGTACTGGTAGCCGGAGGACATGAGCTTCTCCAACGCGGTGCGGGCGGCGTCGCCGAGTGTGGCCAGGATCACATCATGATACAGCGCGCCGCGCTCGTCATCCAGGCCGGCGGCCCCGGCGAGCGCCGCAAGCGCGATCGCCGGTCCCACCGACGGCTCGTTGCCGTGGGCCAGCGCGCTCAGGACCGCGAGCTCGGGATCGCGCACCGCCTGCGCAGGCTCCGTCACCACGGGGATCAGCTCGGGCCCGATCACGAAAGGCGCCCAGATGTGGCCGCCGCCAAAGTCGCTCGGCGTCGAGGCCCAGCGCGCGACGAGATCGGTCGGCGCGATCACCAGCACGATCGCAGGGCAACGGTAGCGAGCTCGCGTCGCGGCGAGGTAGAGCGGCCACGAGTAAGGCTTGTTCCGATCCTCGCCGAGTTGCACCTCGACCACGATGACCAACACCGGCTCGCCGTCTCGCAGCAGCAGCACCAAGTCCGCCGTGAACTGCGTCGGCTGAAGCTGCGTGAGGTCGCTGTCCTCGATCCGGATCTCTGCGTACGCCGGCACCTCGACATGCAGCGTGTCGCGGAGCAGCTCCGCCGCCAGCTCAGGACGATTCCGGAACAGCGCCACCAGCGCTTCGTGCGAGATGCTCGGCACACGCGGACGCTACCACAGCCATCTTGCCAGGCGACGCACGACGCGGGCCACGCGACGGCCGGCGGTCCGGCCGGGAGCTCCCGTGGCGCACGCTCCGCGCCGGGCCCGTCGTGGCGCTGCGCGAGATTGGATACTCGCTCGAGGACCCGTCACGCAGCCTGCGCCTGGGAGGTCGCGCCCGGCCGGGGTCGCCCATGCGTCGTGCTCAGTCTCCTCATCGTCGCCAGGTTCTCGCTTCTCGCGCCGCTTCGATGCGCGCGAGAAAGGCTCTCCCGCTGCCGGCGCCACTGAGGAAGCCATTCCGGACAAAAGGAAGGCAAGCGGACCACTGAGCCCCAAAAGCAGAAAATCCGAGCACCACGAGCGGGGAAGCCTCAGTCGGCTTCAAACGAGGTGAATTTTCAGCCACCTTCATCATTACCATTAAGTCCGACGCCCGGGGCTTAGTGCCGTCGAAGGCGTAGGTCACGGCGCCGGAGGTCTCGATGCGGTCTTGCGCGTCGTACGTCGCCGCGACGGTGCCCGCATCGTTGGTGGACCAGACGCGGTTGCCGTTGGGATCGTAGGCGTAGTGCTCGACCGGAACGCCGTCTCGGCTGACATTGGTGAGTCGCCCGACCGCGTCCTACCGTGTAGTCGAAGACATGGGTCGCGCCGCCGTGGGTTTCGGTCTCTTGAGCAACGCGGCCGATGTCGTCGCGGACGCAGCTCGTTCAAATCCGAGCGGGGGCGTCACGTCGACGCTGGCGTCGTAGTGGTGCGTCGGCTCGGTGGGTCTGCGATGGGCGGGCTCGGCATCCAGAAACCACGCACTTGGCGGCCACCTTCTCCCGGTGTCGATCCGACGATACGAACCCGGTTCGACTACCTGGAATCGCCCAATCCGCGACCTATTCCGCCAGGCGAGTGCAGTCCGCCCAGCACGGTTCGTCGCCACCAGACGCGTACGGATCGCGCCTGCCGAAGCTCGCTACCCGATCGAGCGCGCGAACCGAAAGCACTGATACGAAGCGTCGGTCGCTTCGCCGGGCTTCGGCGCGTCGCATCGATAGGCCGCGAGGCCGAAGACGAGCTCGTGGGGCCCTGCGTCGATCCCGAGCGGCAGCGCGCCTCGATAGACACCACGCGCGTGGCCGTCCATCCATGCCTCGGCTGTGGTGGGGGCTCCGTCGTAGGTGTCGTGCCAATCGTCCGCCGCCCACTCGCCGAGCGTGAGATTGACGATCCCGAGTGGGCTCACGGTGGGGTAGTCCCGCGTCTCGAAATACACACGCGCCCCGTCTGCGGTGAACGCGTCGCCCCGCCCCGAGCGCGCGAGAAACTCGAGCTCTGCTTCGGAGGGGATTCGAAATCCGTGTGAAGCGGCGAGCGCCTTCGCGTCCCGCCGCTTCTGGAGATCGCCGCCGAGGTTTCCGCCGGAGAGCGACTTGACGAGCTCGCCCGAGAGCGTCTGGACGGACACGAGGAGCGGCTCGACCCGAACCGTCCGCACTGGGCGACAGCGCGGAGCGAGCGCCGCCACCATTTTCTCGATCCGCGCCGACTCTGGGACTGCGCGACGAAGCGCGTCGACATCGCTCTCCGACAGGCCCATTTCAAATTGCCCACCGGGGACGAACGCGAAAGCGATGCCGCTCGAGTGGAGGACCTCGGTGTAGCCGCCCGGCACCAGCGTGCGTCCGCTGAGACGGAAGTCACTCCCCAAGACGCGGATGGCGTCTGCCTCGCTCTCGGCGCGATCGTCACTCCTCACCAATGAGTCCCCTCACGCAAACCGGCGCCCCAGCGCGTCGAGGCGCTCGGCACCGCCGCAGTGAGCCTTTCGCCCCCGGAGAGCCCACAAGACCGTACGCGCCCCGCGAAACAAAAAGGCGCGCGCAAGGACTGAATCATTCAAAATCTTGCAGATTCGCATCCCCACGCCGATGCGATCAGTTGTCAAGGCGAGCGATGTAGCTCTCTCGACCCGTCGTCCCACTCACCCAGCAGGCTCCCTTGGGCGGGCACGTGACATACATCGCGTAAGGCTTCACGTCGTCGTCCGCGCCGAGGTGAGGAACGAGTTCTTGGCTCCCATTGGGCAAGACTCGAGTAGAGAGTACACCCTGCGCGTGGTCGAAATAGAGTCGGCCGGTCGAGTCGTAAACCATGTGCGTAACGCCGCTCGCTCCGTTGATGGCGAGGGCCTGGTGGCCAGCGGCGAGATCGTACCGGACGAAGCTCGAGCCGTCGCTGACGACCACCCGTCCTTGCGGATCGACGGCCATGGCGACGACCGTCAGGCCCGGGTCGAGGGGCTCGGGCACGCCGTCGGCGCTGAGTCGAACGAGGCTATTGCCGGCGTGAGCGTAGAGGCGGTCGGTAGCATCGAGCACGCTGTCGCGCTTCGGGCTAGCGACGTAAACCCTTCCCTGTTCGCCGTAGGACAAGTCGACGCTGCCTCCACGCTGGAGGGCGAGGACTGAGCCACCATCGAATGCGAGGACCCGGCCAGAGGATTGAACCACAACCTTCGGGCCGACGAGGCCGTACGGGATCGCGAAGATCGCGTCGATCGCTCCATCACGATCGAACCGTACGAGCTCGCCCGTCTGCTCGAAGGTGGTGCCGTACGCAGACGGTGTCACAGAGTCCCGCGAGAGGCTGGAGATCTCCCTGTCCTGTAGGGTTGTCAGAGTTCCATCCTGGTCGATTCGTTGCACCCCGACGTGTTCCGATAGCGCGATGGTGTCGTTGTCCCACAGGCTGACGGACTGGCGAGGTTCCGTATAGAACGCCTGCGATGCAGTCGCCGCGATGAAGACGGGGAAGGTCTGATCGATGCCATCGACCGGCGGCAGGATCTCGGCGTGGAGCGGAATCGGCGCGATGGCGACGTTCGAGTCGATCACGAGCTGGCCGTCGTAGGGTCCTGGCTCGGTCCCGGAAAACCGGACCCCGATGTTGCAAACCTTCCCAAAGACTAACTCCTGCGGACATGTTTTTGCGTTTGCCTCGGCGGTGAATGCGCTCGCACCCTCAACCCGGACGGCGCGGATGGAAAGGGGTTCATCGCCGACGCTCTCGAGGAGGAACGAGTCGTAGCGCGTCACCTTCGAAGCGATCTCCGCTGGGATCGGAACCTCGAGGTCGCCGGTTCCCGGCTGCTCGGTCAGCTTCGCCGAGGCCGGCCGGGGCACGATGGTGCCAGCACACTGCAACGTCGCGGTCGTCTCGGTGACGCCTCCTTCCGAATCTTCCACCGTGCGAACGATCGCTACCGAGAAGGGCCCCTTCATCTTCGAGAACCTCATCGGCCCGAGCGTGACCTCGGCCAGCAGCCCGCCATCGGGCCCGCGCGGAAGAATGTAGTCGCCAGCGTCCTCGGTTGGGGGGTCACCGGTGAGAATTTTCACCTCGAAAAACTCCAATTCGTGATCGCCTAGCGCCGGCAGCGTTCCCTCGAGGTGGAGGGTCAGGACCGCATCGTGAGAGGGGATCTGCGATGGAGAGACGCTCACGACTGAGAACGAGGCGTTCGACTCCGCTATCGGCCCCTCGCAGCTAGCAGTTTCGTCGGCGCCGCAACCCGCGCCCCCAAGCGCGACCAGGGTGAGCGCTATCATTCCCCACAGTGAACGCATTCGTCGATCCTTCCACCATATCTTCGGAAAGTCCTCGATCGTTGGGAGTGATCGAGCCATCTCGAAGGCGCGCTGCAATTTTGCCTTGCTGCTCATCTCGCCTTTCTGTGCCCCATCTACGGCCGTCAATGTGCCACGCCCGAGCGTCGACCCCCGCCCCGCCCTCCCCTCACGCAAACCGGCGCCCCAGCGCGTCGAGGCGCGCGGCGTACAGCGACTCGAGCTCTTCATCCCCCTCGATGATGCCCCGGAGATGCGTGAGCAGCTCCGGCGTCACGAGCAGATCGGCGAGCGCCTCGAGGTTATCCATCTCCATCTCGAGATTCGGGGCGCCCCAGCTCCGAGTCTTCTTAATCACAAGCGCCGCGCGCTCTTCAGGTGAGAGGGCGGCAAGGAGAGGTCGGTTTCGTGCGGTCCAAGGGATCATGTTATGGAATCTCTTCGCAATGGCCCCTCCGGCGCGATGCGCCGCTCGCAAGAGGGGCTCGAGGCGAGCCCCGTTCACGATCCCCACTTCCATGGAGAAGTCGGCCATCGGCGCGAGACGCTCGAGAAGCGCGCGCGCGTACACGTTCCCTCGCTCACCGGCCTCTGCGAGCGCCTCTTCGACCGCCGTGGCGAGGCCTTCGCTCTCGAACAGCTCCTCGAGACCATAGGCGCCCACGGAAACGAGGAACGTCGCATCCAAGGACTGAACCGCATCCAGGCCCCTCAACGCGTTCGCGCGCGCCTCGGCCCACGTGGAGCCCGCGAGCCCCATCTTCTGCAGCACCAGCCAACGCGGCATCGGCGGCGCACCTGGAGCCACCGACTCGAGGACGCGTGGTTCCTCGGCCCCCGACCAGGCGAGAAGATCGAATCGATGCCACGGGACTCCCACCGCCATGTCGCCCACCAGCGTCCCGTGATGCCGAGCCACGAGACGAAGAATTTCCTGCTGAAGCGGATCGAAGGCTTCGATCGGGACGAGGTCATGGGGCGAGGCGCCTACTTCGCGCTCTTCGAAGCCCGCCAAGACGCCGATCTCCTCGACGAGATCGATACGACGATCGTGGTCCTCGATCGTTGGGAGTGATCGAGCCATCTCGAGGGCGCGCTGCAATTTTGCCTTGCTACTCATCTCGCCTTTTCTGTGCCCCATCTACAGCCGAGTCAATGTGCCACGCCCGAGCGTCGCCCCCCCGCCCCGCCTCCCCTATCCAAACCGGCGCCCCAGCGCGTCGAGACGCTCGGCGTACTGCGACTCGAGCTCTTCATCCCCCTCGGTGATGGCCCGGAGATGCGTGAGCAGGTCCGGCGTTACGAGCAGATCAGCGAGCGCCTCGAGGTTGTCCATGTCCATCTCGAGATTCGGCGCGCCCCAATACTCCGTCACGCCGGTGACCATGCTCGCCCGCTCCTCGGGAGAGAGCGCCGCGAGCAAGGGGCGGCTCCTTTCGCTCCAGCGAATCAGACCGTGAATCGCCGGCGGAATCGGTTTTCCTCGCGTGTGGACTGCCAGGAAGAGCGGTTCGAAGACCGCCGGCTCCGCCGCGGCGACGCTCTTCAGAAATGCCTCTTCCGCGCCCATGCGCAAGACCAACTCCTCTGCTCGTTTACCCCCTGCGTCTCCGTTCGTCGCGACGACGTGGTCGAGCTCTTCTGTCCACCGGCACTCGGGGAAGAGCGTGCGGAGCGCGTAGGCGCCGGTCGCCATGAGAAACACCGTGTCGACGCACCCCGCCGCGTCGAGGCCCTCGAACGCCCCCGCGCTCGCGGTCGACCACCCCGCCCCTGCGAGCCCGGCTTCCTGGATCACGAGCCAACGTGGTTTGGCCCCGTCCTTCGTCGACGTCCGTGACTCGAGCACCCGCGCTTCACCGATCCCCGTCCAAGGACGAAAGTCCCAACCGAGGCTCGGTACCCCGGCTGGTTTCGCAGCGAGCATGTCGGCGCCCGCGCGGGCCACCTCGCGAAGCACCTCTTGCTGCTCCGGGGAAAACCGCTCGATGGGGACGATGTCATTCGCCGTTGCTCCGCGCGTTCGCCGAGCGAATCCACCGACGGCGGCGAGCTCTTCGACGATGTCGGCGCGCGCGTTCTTCGTGGTCGCGCCCGCCAGGCTCTTCGCGAGCTTCAGCGCTCGCGCCATGTCCACACGCTCACTCATTCGACTCTCCAAGGCGGCGCCAGCGTCAGCGTACCCGCTCTCGCTCCGTGCGATAGGCCGACGTCGCCCCGGACCAATTGGTAAATCCATAACGATCGGCTGGATTGAGGCTGCTCGGCGGGTCCGTTCCGCCGGTTCTGCCCTCCATCCCGTAGGCCCCAACCAGCCCGCGGGCGGCGGGAGTGCTCCCGCGAGGATTCGCACCCCCATAGGTAATCGTGTTGGCCTCACCCGATCGCGGATACGTGTAGTTGATGGTCATCCCGTTGCGCCGCGCGAAGTCGTGCATGGCGCGATGACAGTTCGGACAGGGGGGATAGTCACCGCGCATGTTCAGGGTCGAGCCCCGAAGCTCGTCCGCGCTCAATCCCGAGTTTTCGATATCGTGAAGAACCTTGCGCTCGGTGTGACACGAAGCGCGATTCCTGATCTCCTCCGGACAGAAGTTCTCGTCTTCTTCCTCACGGCCCATGCCGGAGAGATACGAGTCACGACTGAGATGACCGGAGAGGTCGGTAGATCCGCGCCGAAACCCCGTGACGTCGAGCCGATGCTGCCACCCCATCGGGTCGATCCACGCGATGGGGTTCCGCGTGTATTCGTAGAGAGACAGACCGCCGGCGATGCCGATGGGATCGGGGGTCAGGTATCGCCCGGTGTCCGGATCGTAATATCGATATCGGTTGTAGTGGAGCCGTGACTCCGCATCCTCCATCTGACCGGGGAAGCGAAACGGCGTCGTGGCCTTGGATCCAGCGGCAACCGTGGTTCGACCATAGGCGTCGCGGAGCAGACGCCCGAGCGGCTTGCCGGCGCCGTCGACGATCTCTTCGGGCGTATCGAGCGCGTCCCCGACGAGGTGCTGCCAACCCGCCGCAGACCCGCCGGTCCCAGCGCGCTGGGCGAGCGGGATCGGCTCGTCGTTGTCCTCGAAGAGATAGGTCTGGATCTCGGGCTCGGCCGCGCCACGCGTCGTGATCTCGTGCACCACGGACAGGAGATCCCAGACGTACCGCGTCCTCGAGACAGGTTGGGTCTTGCCGGTCGGCAGCTTCTTCACGACGCGCTTCTCGACGCGTCTCGCGAATGGATCGTAGTCGAGCTCCGTGGTGAGGCCGTCCGGCAGCTCGACCGCGCGCAGCATGTTCCAGCCGTCGTAGCGAAACCGCGTCACCTCTGGCGTCCCGTCGTCTCGACGCGTCCGCTTCTCTGCCAGGCGTCCGCGCGCGTCGTAGACGTACTCGACCTTGCCCTTCACGGTCAGGCGTCCGCCTGCGTCGTATTGGCGAGCCGGTGCGTTGGGTCCGAGCTCGAAGGGATTGCCCGTCGCGCTGAACGCGAGCTCTTCGTCGCCGCGACGGCCCCGCTTGCGCGTCATGTGCCGCGCGAGATCGTAGGTGTACTCGGTAGTTCCGTCGGCGGTCGTCGTGACGCTCAGGATGTCGTCGACTGGAGAGTAGGCATAGACCTTCTCGATGGCGGGCCGCGCCGCGCCGCCGATCCGTTCGGGTGCGCCATCGATGCGAACGGCCGGAGCTCCGGCCTCGAGGACGGCGCGCCGGCGGAGCCGCGTCGCGGCGTCCGGCTCGTCGACGACAGCTCCACCGAGCGGCAGCTCGCGTCGCGTGATCGACCCGAACGGGCCACGCTCGAATTTCAAGACTTGCTCACCTGCGGCCCAGAGCTCGCCGACGTCGCCGAGGGCGTCGCGACGCGCGTCGACGTGGAGCCCCACGGAGGTGCGCCAGGCGGTGCGTCGCCCGAGCGCATCACGCGTCGAATCCACCGTGTAGGTCGTGCCGTGGACCTCGAGCGCTTCTCCGACGATCTTGCCGACGGCGTCGCGCTGCCAGCTCATGCCGACGCCGCTGCCCATGGCAGAGACGAGCTCGCCGCGAGCGTCGTATTCGAACGCGCGCTCCTCGCCGTTGGCCGCCGTCATCTTGACGATCTGCCCGACCCGGTTCCTCTCGAACACGGTCGTCCCGAGCGCGTCCTTGATGGAGGTCACGCGACCGCGCGCGTCGCGCTTGAACGTCCGAGTGCGCCCGTCGAAGGTTGTCTCTCGAGCGATCTGCCCGTTCGCGTCGTGCTCGAACGTGGCCTTCTCACCGGCTTGGTTGATGAGACTCTTCAGCCAGCCCTCACGGTTGTACGTCGCTCGAACCGCACCCGAAGGGCCGACCTCTGCGATCACCCAACCGAGGCCGGCGCGCTCGAGGCGCGTGGCCGTGCCGTCCGGCAGAGCGACGCTCGTGACGTTCCCAAGGCCGTCGTAGGCGGTCGACTTCGAGCGTCCCATGTCGTCGCCGATCTCGACGACCTGCCCGCTCGGACTGAAGCGCAGCCGATACGTGCGGCCATCCGGCTCGCTCTCGGCGATTCGTCGTCCCCAATAGTCGAATTGGAAGCGACACACGGCGCCGTTCGGCAAGACCTCCATGACCCGATTGCCCATGGCGTCGTATTCGGTTTGGCGCCGCGTGCCGTCGGGGAGGATCTCTTCGACGACCATCCCGCGTGCGTCGAGGCGATAGCTCACCATCGCGCCGGCGGCGTTCTCCGTCGCGGTCACGTTGCCCCAGCGATCGCGCGTGTGACGCACGACACCGCCGCTCGGATCGACCATCTCGGCGATGCGACCCTCGCGGTCGCGGACGAGCTTGATTTGGCGCCCCTCCGGATCTTGCTCGAACGTGACGTTCCCGAGCGTGTCGTATTGGTATCGCCACGTCGCGCCGGCTGCGTCCGTCTGCGCGAGGATGCTGCCCGCCTCGTCGAGGTTGCGTGACGTGACGCCGCCACGCCCGGAGATGCCCTTCGCCACCGTGCCGCCTGGCGTCGAGAAGAACCGCTGGACCCGAACGCTGTCGGCGACCTCGGAATACCCCTCTTCCGAATAGGTGACCTTGGCGTGAAGGATCCCGCGCGCGACGGTGGCGCCGTCCGCGAGCAACTTCGGCGTCTCTGGGTCCAAGGCCGGCTCGACGCCGTCGGGCTGCGCCGCCCAGGTCTCGACGCAGCGGCCCCGGAGATCGTAGGCGTAGTGGACGACGAGCCCGTTCGGCAACGTCGCGCGGACGAGCCTGCGGTCGTCGTCGTACTCGTAGCCGAACCCATTGCCGTCCGCGTCGACGGCGCCGACGAGGTGCCCGGCTCCATCGTATTGGTATCGCGCGAAGACCAGGTTCTCGCCCTGTGGATTCGGGACGGAGATCGACGAGATGTGGCCCGCACCGTCGTGGCCGAACACCACGGAGCGCCCCGCGGTGTCGGTGACGCGCACCAGCCGCTGGCGCGCATACTCGAGCAGGATTTTGCCGCGGTTGCGATACACAATCTCGCGAAGGAGGAACTCGTCTGGATCGTCCTCGGCGACGACGAAGACGTGGAAGAACTCGTTGCCAGGCCGAAGGACGAAGCCCTCGGCCGTTCGCAGGAGCGCCCAGCCCGAGACCTGCGCCGACTGGCCCGGCGCGAGCTTCGGAAACGGCATGATCTGGCCGCCCGCCGTGCGCACGTCGATCGACCCGCGGCGTACCGAGATCGACCAGCCGAGGCTGTGCGACCAACCCCAGCCCATGCCGATGTCGTGTCGTCGCATGAGGCTCGAGTAGCTCCGGACGAGCTCGAGATTGAAGAAGCCCGGGAGAAAGAGGTCGCTCTTCGGGACGGTGAAGACCTCTCCGGTCGCGGCGTCGATTGGATCGCCGGCCGAGGTCCCTGCGCTGCAGTTCGTGCAGCTGCCGAGCCCGCCCTCGCCACAGGCGCCTGCGTTGTTGCCGTCGCCGCCCGCTCCCTCGCCGCTGCCGTCTCCGGAGCCGCTCCCGCTTCCGTCGCCGCCCGAGCCGTCGCCGCCCGAGCCGCCGCCGCCGTCTCCACCGCCACCGAGCACGGCGATGCTCGGACACATGCCGGGGATCGGGGGAATGTTGGGTACGGGAGCGGTGCGTGCCATGGCTATCTCTGAGTCGCGTTCGGCGACTGGCTCTCAGGGGTTTCCGACCAGGATGGCCGCGCGCTCACCGCCGTCGCTCGCAGCGAGGGCGAGACCGAGAGGCGCGGGCGCGAAGCCGTGACGAAAGCCGAGGGCCATGGTGCCGACGGCGAGCGCGAGCGCAGCAGCGCCGAGATGGCCGGCCCGCTGCGCAGGAGAATCGATGACGAGCGGGGGGCCGAGGCGCGCGTGCACCCGGGTCACAGCCGAGTAGAGCTCGCGAACCAGAGCGTGCTCGAGCCCGAGACTGGTCATGGTCCACCCGACGGACATGCCGTCTTCGAGTGCGTCCGTCGCGGCACGAATCGAATTTGCGAGCGCGGTAGAGTCGAAAGACTGGCCATCGCCAGGCGCGCCCTTCGTGGTGGACACGCGACGGACGTCCGCGCCGATCCCGTGGATGCGCGCCATCGGCGTGAGGCCGTGCGTGCGCGCCACGTCGTCGCGCATGATGAGAAGGAACGCGGCCGCCTCGCCTGGCAGGACCGCGTCCGGCTGCGCGGCCGAGAAGAGACGTCCCGACGCGGCGAGCGAGCGAATGACCGCAGGATCGTAGTCGCTGTGGAGACCGCCCGCGACGACCGCGTCGACCGTCCCGGCTGCGAGCTCGGCGAGCGCAGCGGGCAACACCGCAGCGAGCCCCGCTGCGCCCTTCATCGAGAGCTCGACCGGCGGCGCGCCGAACGTCTCTTGCATGAGGCTACGGAACGCCGTCGCGAGGAGCTGCCCCGCCTCGCCGCGGGTCTGCTCTGGACGCGGCTCGGGAAACGCGACGGCGAAGCGCGTGCGAAGCGAGCGCGCCTTCGGGCCGAGCACGCGAGCGAGATCACGAAGCGCATGTCCGCCGAGGCGCGCGGCCCGCTCTTCGCCGATGAGCATCGGATCGAGCGTCGCGTCGAAGGCCATCGTCACGCGATCGCCGTCCGGCCCCGCGAGCGGGGACGGCCGAATCCCGGGTACGCCCGTCCGCAAGAGGAGCGCAGTCGACATCGCGTCGAGCCCGATGCCCGTGCGCATGCCGACGCCGACGACCGACCCTAGGCTCTTCATCGGCGGCGCTCCTCGCGCACGACGATCGTCGCGTCGGACAGGCGCTTGGGCGCGACGATCGCTGCGCGCCATACCAGCTCCACCGTGAGAGGCCCCCGCGGCGGCGGCGGAAGCTCCGGATCCGCCTCGAAGAGCGCCCTGTGCTCGATGGGTCCGAGCGTGTCGAGGATCACCGTGTCGATCGCAGGACGAAACGTCTCGGGCTCACGACCACGAACGCGGACCTCGACGAGCAAGCGGATCTGCGGGAGCACGAACGGAGTCGCGCCGCCGCCGGGGACGAGGTTCGTGAGCGCGCCCTCCTCGCCACCGGTGAAATGTGGGCTCGCGACGAGCTCGGGGGTCGCCGCTTGATTGGCACGTTCGTCGAAGTCCGCCGGCAGAATGGGCGCGCGCCCTTCGAGCCACTTCGCGTCGTAGGTCCCCCACCGTGCGCGTCGCGGCTGGTAGTGGCGACCGATCGCGCCGAGCGAGGCCGGCTTCGGACGCTGAGAGGCGCGCTCGATGGGCTCCATCGGATCTTCCAATTGAGGAGCGGGTGCGGCGTCGAGCGAAGCGCCGTCTCGAGCGATGCCGCGCCCGACGGGGTTTCGCGCGTCTTCGACCACGCGCTCCGGATCCGAATCGTCGAAGCCGCCAAACGCGTAGTCGTAGCGCAGGTCGAGGGACGCGAACGCGAGCGGCTCGGTCAACGAATCTCCATCGGCTGCCCAGAACCTCGGCCCGGTCACGCGAACGACCTTGAACACCTTGCCGAGTCGGACACCGCAATCGAACCGACGGACGCGCTCTCCCCCCGGCGCGTGTGCGCGCGCGACGACGATGACATCGGTCGCCGGCTTGTGGACGCAGAGGTCCGATGGATATCGAATGCTCGCGATCTCGGGCTTGCCCCACGGGACGTCGGCCGCGCGGACGCGCCGACGCCGAGCCTTCGGCGCCAACGTGAAGGTGCCGTCGACACCACGGGGAGGACCGTCCTGGTGCTCGAACGTGGCCTTGATCACGACGCAGAGCTTGTCGCCGTCCTTGTCCACCAAGAGGTGAGGCTCGGCGACGAAGTCCGTCGTGTTGTCGATGGCCGGCAGCGTCATCGGCTCACGCCTCGGTGACCTTCTTGGTCAATTGGATCTTCGGCGAGAGGATCGCGACCAGCGGAGACGTGATCGACACGCCGCTCCCATCGATCACGACCTCGCTGGCGCCACACGTGAAGGTGATCGCAGTCCCGGCCTCGAACTTCTGGAACGCGCCGATGAACGTCGCTGGGCCACCCGCCGTGACACTCTGCCCACCGTCGACCTTGTCGTAGATGGCGCCCCCGATCATGACCATTCGGTTGCCGCCCACGGTCTCGGCCTCGTCGCCCTTGACGACCGCGACGCGACCGAGCGCCGTCTCGTCCTTGTTTCCGCCCACGTCGAGCACGACATTGCCGATGGCCCCGGTCGCCTTCGCGGCGCCGACGGACTCGGTCACGTTCCCCGCGACGTCCAGGTGGACGCCCATCAGCGCGGCCTGAATACGAAGCCCGCTCGTCGTCTCGGTGTAGTTTCCCGCGACCAGGTGCGTGTGGTGACCGGGCCCCTTGGCGCGATCCGTCTCGCTGATACCGCCCACGTCGCCGACAGGTCCGTCCGCGTTCGCGACGGAAGCACCCCCGCCGCCCGCGGAATCGAGCCCGAGCGCCGCCCCGAGCGCGCCCGCGCCGGCCGTGATCCCACGCTCGATCGCGCTGTCGACGGCTGCGTCCACGCCGGCCATTTCGGTGTAGCTCTGACCGCCGCCCGCTTCGCCGCCGCCCTCGCCACCTCCGCCTCCGTCGCCACCGCCTCCGTCGCCACCGCCTCCTCCGCCGCCGTCGCCTCCGCCGAAGGCAGGCGGAATTGGCAGTCCCGCTGCGTCTGCGGCGAGCCCCCCGAGGGCGCCGAGATCCCCGTTCTGGGCGGCCTCCATTCCGGCGCCCATCGCCTCGACGCTCGAGGTCAGATCGTTGATGGGCGCCATCGCCTGATCGACGCGGCTCTGAATCGCGCCGTTCACCTGATCCATCGCCTGCGCGGCTGCCGCTTGCGCCGCTTCGATCGCGACCTCTGCGGCGATGTTGAGGAGCGCCTCGAGCGGATTGCCATCCATCTCGAAGTGGTTTCCCCCGACGGACGAGGTACTGCCGCCCCCCGCGTTCAGCCCGCTGACAGCGTTGACCTCGACGTTGCGGTTGCCCCCGACGGAGATGGATTGATCGGCGCCGACGGTGGTCTGCCCGCCCATCGTCACCTTCGTCGTCTGGTTGCCGCCGATGTCGATGGTCTCGTCGCCACCGATGACGCGCGTCGAGTTGTTTCCGACCGTCTTCTTCTTGTCGTTGGCGGTCGCGACCGTCTGATCCTTTTGCGCGCGAACCATGATCTCTTCGCCGCCCGCGCGGTCCTCGAAGCGGATCTCGTTGCTGCCCCCGCCGCCGGGGGTCGACCGCGTCGAGAAGCTCGTGCGCGTCTTGCCTTCTGGGAGCGCGTACGGCGGCATGAAGACTCCGTTGTAGAGCTTGCCGGTGATCACCGGCCGATCGGGGTTCCCCTCGAGAAACTCGACGATGACCTCCCAATCGAGGCGCGGCAGAATCATCGAGCCGCTCGTTTGGAGCTGAGAGACGCGCATCCAACAAGAAGCCTTGTCGTCGTCGTCGGGCCCGAGGTCCCAATGAAACTTCACCTTCGCGCGACCGTGCTCGTCGGTGTGGATCGACTCGGACTCGGCGCCCGCCGGGGCGACGACGCGCGCGGTCTGGGGGCCGTAGATGACGGGACGTGGGGTCGTCTGCGGCGTGCGAAACGGAACGTCCTTCGGGATCAGCGTCGCTTCGGCGATGTATAGATCGGTCGCGTCCGGCGGCGTCTCGAGGCCTTCGCGTCCCATGGCCTCGGCGGCGGCGGCTCCGTACAGGTGTCGCACACGAGGAATAAGGAATTTCCCGGCGAGATCGTCGTGCGGGACCTCTGTGAGCTCGACCACGCGGCCCACGTCGAGGCGCGGACAGTCGGCCAAGATCGTGACGGTCTCGCGCTTCGCACGCTCGGCTTCGAGCCGGACGCGTGCGAGGCGCTTGCCCTCTGACGGCTCGACGTAGAGCCCGGGGAAGTCGTACCGCTCCAAATCCGTCTCGGCGTCGCCCTCGGCTTCGGCGGTCATGTCGAGAGACGGCCTCTTGAAATCGTAGTCGCGGAGAGTGACCTTTCCGGCGACGAGCTCGGCGCGCTCGACCACGGTGATGACCGAGTCCTTCGCGCTCGACAGCCCCCGTTTGCCTCGAAACGAAAGCTCGCCGTCGCCGTCGATGGGCGCCGCCGATGGGCTGTCGTCCGACAGCTCGAGCACCTCTTCGCCGTCTTCCTGCGTCGAGCGAAAGAAGATGCCCTCTTCTTCGAGGAGCCGCGACACGAAGGCGAGCGTGCTCTCGAGGTATTGAACGCAGTATTCACGCTTCGGGTACGACGCGGCGAGCTGCCACTTCTGCCGGCTCGACGGCAAACCGGCCTCTTCGAGGACTGCGCCGACGATTTCTTTTACGTCCTTGTCTTGGAAGATGCGCGCGGCGTTGGTCCCCTCGAGCAGTCCGACGATCGAGGTCAGGCGAAAGCGCGCTGCGTGCGACGATCCCCCGCCCGCGAGGTCTCCGCCCATGAGCGGTGAGCCGTGCTGAGAGACGGACTCGATGATCCCGACGAGCTCGTGCGGCGGCTCGCCCTCGTAGCCGAAGACGAGCATGGCGGATGTGCCGACGGCGTTGAGCGGCGACACGTCTTGCGAATACAGGACCTCGACCACTGCGACGGCGGGCCTACCCAACTCGCGCTCGACCTCGAACGCGACGACGCGGTCGGCCAACGTGTCGGCGATCTGAAATGCGGCAGAGAAGGTTCGGGGCATCTGGGCTCTCCGATCAGTTGTCCAGAACCAACGCGGCCGTGTCGGCCACGTCGCCGTCGAGCTTCACCGAGACGCCGAGGATCGCGACGCTGGCAGGGGTGATCGACAAGATCGACGCGCCCATCACCAGAGTGATCGCTGCGTCCGCCGTAAACACGATGTTATCCGCTTTGACGATGTGCGCCCCGACCGCGACCTCGGTGTACATGCCACCTGCGGTCTCGGCCCGGTCTCCGGTGACGATCTGGACGCCCGCGCCCGCGGCCTTCAAATCCTGATTGCCGCCCACGTCGCTGCCGATGGCGCCGAGCGCGAGACTCAGCTTGATCGCTCCAGAGGACTCGGTGTGGTTGCCACCGACGGTGACCTTGTGGTCCCCCGCCGTCAGGGTCACGCGCGCGGCGCCCACGTCGAGCGACATGTTCCCGGCGATCTGCTCGTCGGAGGTGCCGACGACCAGGTCCGTCTTCATCCCCCCGACATCGATCGTCTCGTCGGCTCCGACCGTGAGCTTGTGATCCCCACCAATCTTCATGTCGCGATTGCCGCCGACGTCGAGCGAGTGATCGCCAGCCGCTTTGTCGACCCTCAGGGTCTCGATCGAGCTCTTCTGATTGCCGCCGACGGTGACGGATTGATTGGCCCCGATCGACGTGTCGAGGCTGTTCGTGATGTCGATCTCTTGGTTGCCACTCACGGTCAGCGTCGCGTTCGCGCCGACGGTCTCCGTGGTGTTGTTCTTCGCCATCACGGTCATGTCCTTCGATGCGTTGAAGAACATCTCCTCGCTCCCCGCCGAGTCGTCCGTCCGCAGCTCGTTGGTGCTTCCGCCGCCCGGAGTCGTGGCGGTCTGAATCGACGAGCGCGCCTTGCCCGCCGGCAGCGCATAGGGCGGCGGCTTCTCCGTGTTGTAGAGGCGGCCGACGACGAGCGGCAGATCGGGGTCGGCTTCGTTGCATTGCACGAGCACCTCCCAACCGACACGTGGAAGCAGCATCGAGCCGCCCAGACCGAGCTGAAGCGTGCGCATTCGAACGCTGCTCGTGTCGTCCTCTTTTCCGAGGCGATCCCACGGATAGAGCACCGTGACGCAACCGTCCGCGTCGACGTCGATCTCCTGTCCGCTGGCCCCCGTCGTCACGGCGGTCTGCGCGCCGGGCGCGCGTTGAGCCGGCGGACGGCGTGGCGGGCGATACGCGCCGGTCTTGGTCGGCATCGCCTCGAACGAGAGGGTCAAAGAGCCCTCGACGTTCTCGAAGGACGACTGACTCTCGCGGTAATCGAGCGTGATCGCGACCGCGAGGAGCTTCTGATCGAGCGGCTCGTAGGGGTGCTCCTCGATCGTGAATCGCTGCCCGGGCGCGAGCGCCCACGCCGTGGTCGTGCCGGTGACCACATGTCGACGCGCCTGGAGCGTGTCGAGGAGAACTTGCGTGCGCCGCGCGAGCCCCGCGTCGTCCACCGTCCGCCCCGGGTAGGCGTACACCTCGAGCGCGTGCTCGCCGTCGTCCTTGCCCTCTTTCGTCGCCTCGAGCTTGAAGCGCGGGCGCGCAGGATCGTAGTGGCGCAGCATGGCCTTGTCGGAGGTGACCCGATGGACCATCGCGACCTTCCCGACTGCGGAGAAGGCCTGATCGAAGCCGAACTCCGGGACGAATTTCACCGACGTCTCGGCCGCGTCGCCCACGCCCGACGGATCGTCGGAGAGCACGACCTCTCCTGAGGTGTGGTCGAACGTAAACGCGATCCCCGCCTCTGACGCGAGGCGCGCGAGGAAGTCGAAGTCGGTCTCGCGATATTGGATGACGAAGTCTCTCTTCTCGTGGGTCTCGACGATCTGCATTCGCACGGGCCCGGCTCCGGCGCCCTCGATGACCTCTTTTAGGATGTCGGGGGCCGTCTTCTTTTGAAACGTCCGAACGTCGTTTCGCAGCGTCAGCCGAAACAGCTTCGGCTGAATCCGCGCCCAGAGCGTCGGCCGCCCCTCTGCATCGAGCCGACGCTCGGCCCGAGTCACGATCCCTTGAAACTCGTGTACCGCTCCGGCCGAGTCGACCGACCCGACCGAGAACGTCGCGTCGGCCGAGAGGAGCGAGGCCGGCTTCGGCAGATCGCCATCGCGAACGAGGGTGACCTCGAGCGTCGCGATGGCGTCGAGGCGGTCCTCGATGCGCGCCGCCCGGACGACGAACGCCTCGCCGCCGACTTCAATCTTCGAGGAGATTCCGTGTTTGAGCATTTCGTCCCCTCAACCCAGCTTCAAGGAGGTGCCGAGCTTGATGACGAGCGCGCCTTCGATGGCGATCGAGGAACCTTTGGCGACGACAGGTCCGCCGCCGAGCTTCAGCTCCGACCCACCACCCTTGAAGACGCCGACGCCACCGATGAGCGTGATCATAGGCGCGGTCACGGAGTAGTCGCCCGCGATCTTCGAGTAGTGGAGGGCCCCGACCATCTGCGTGCACATCCCGCCGACATCGGTGACGTACGAGCCCTTCACGACGTGAAGGTCTGCCGCGATGCTGGTCGTCGCCTTGTTGCCGCCGATCGTCTCGCCGATGTTGCCCTTGCAGAGGTCGACGCGGGCGACGCCGATGTTCTCGGTGTTGTTTCCGGCGATCGTCTCGACGATCGAGGCGACGCTCCCCGTCAACATGATCGAGCCGACGGTGCGAGCACCGTCGCCCGAGACCGTTCGCCGCACACCGTTGCAGATCGCGGTCATGTTTCCGCCGATCGACTCGCTGCGACTCGCGCCGACCTTCTCGACATAGTTCGAAATGGCGTTGTCCGTGAGGTTGCCGCCGACGGAGATGGACAGCCCGCCACCTACGTTTGCAGAGCCGACGGAGCCGACGTTGACCTCTTGGTTTCCGCCGACTGTGACCGTCTGCGATCCGGCGACGCTGTGACTCGCGTTCACGCTCACGTGCGTCGAGTCGTTGCCCCCGACCGTCTCGTTCTGGTCGTTGTTGACCGTGACGTTCAGATCTTTCTGGCTCGTCATGCCGAAGCCCTGCCCGCCTCCCGAGTCGCCCAGGCTGATCTCGTTCGAACCCGCCCCGCCGGGAGAGGACGACGTCTTCAGACTGCCAAACGTCTTCGACCCCGGAAGGGACATCGGAGGCGTCCGCTCTTTGTTGTAGACGCGTCCCAGGACGAACGGTCGATCGGGGTCTCCATCGAAGAAGGCGACAGCGACCTCCCACCCGACGCGCGGCAAGATGATCTGCCCGCCCAGCGGTGGCTGCGCGACGCGGAGCCAGCAGCTCGATTTGTCGTCGAACTGCCCAACACGGTCCCAGTGAAAGCGGACCTTGATGCGCCCATATTTGTCACAGTGGATCTCCTCTTCACCCTGCGTAGGGCCGGTGACCACCGCGGTCTGAAGCCCCACGATGCGCGGCCGCGCGGCCCGCCGCGGCGCCGAGAAAGAGGCCCCGTCCGGCTGGGCGACGACCATCGTCTCGAGCTTCACGTCGGCCGCCGCGGTCTGCGATTGGCTTCCCCTCGACGTCAGCTCGACGCAGACGAACTTGCCATTGTGAAGCTCCTGGGCGGCACCTGCGATTTGGAACGATTTTCCGACCTCGAGGTTCATCGCGCCGCACGTGAGCGTGACCTCTTCGGCGTCACGCCGGAGCTCGCGCAGGCGCGCCGTCGCGCGCCGCTCGCCGTCTGCGGCCTTCGTGAAGAGGCCGGGGTATTCGTAATAGGACATCGGGATGTTTGCGTCGGCGGTCTGTCCCGCGTCCGGGTGCGCCTGGGGCTTTTCGAAGTCGTAGTCTCGAAGCTTCACGCTCGAGGTGCGCGCTCGCCGCGTGAACGTCATGCCGCGCGCGGGATCCGAGCCCGGAATCCCCTGCGAGAGCGCGAGCACGACCGGGACCGCGGTGTCCTCGGTCATCGCGTTCGTCGAGTCGGCGAACACCATCGTGGTTTCGCCGTCGGCGTGAAGAAAGAAGTAGAAGATCCCCTCGTCGGCGAGCAGCCGGTGAATGAAGTTCAGCTCGCTCTCGCGATATTGAATGATGATTTCGCGGGGCGGATAGGTCCCCTCCAAGCGCCACTCGACCTTGTCGACCCCGCCCGCCGCCAGAAGCTCTTTGACGACGTCGACGACGCCCTTGTCTTGATAGATGCGAAGGTCCTCTCGGTGCTCGAGCGCCGCGACCGGGGGCCGGACGACGATGCGGAAAAGCTGATGTGTCCCCGTTCGGTGTACGAAGCGCGCCTCTTCGCAGACACCCGAGTAGGTGCGCTCGCGCCCGCGCTCTGCGTCCACGACGACCACGGTGAGACCGCTTCGCAAGAGATCGCTCACGCGAAAGTCGGCGTCGGCCGTCGCGAAATCCACCGTCAGGGTGAACGGCAACGAAATCGCCTCCTGCACGAGAAACGAAGTCGGCCTCGCGTCCGCGGGCAAAGTCTCACCACGAAGCTCGAAATGCACAGGACGCTCTGCCATGGACCCCTCGGCGGTAGGCTACCAAGATCGAAACGGTCGTCGCACCGAGAAGCGCGTTCTCGACGAGCTATTTGCGGCTCTGCAGGTACGTTCGATAGCGCTGAACGATGCCGAAATAGCGCGCGCGCACCTCGTCGTTCTTCGCAAACTCGTCGGTCCAGCGAAGCGACTCTTCGTGATGCTCCGCCTCGGTGAGGCCGTACCGCTTTCGCACTTCGTCGGCGTTCGCGCCCTCTGCGATCTCTGCGGTGAGCGAGGCGAACACGTTGATCGAGAATCGCTTCGGACCCGACGGCTGCGACGCGGACGAATGGGCCGGCGCTGGTGGCGGCGGTGCCGCGGGCGCGCCGGCAGCGGCGCCGGGCTTGTCGCGAAATGGAAGCGCCGCAATCGCCGCGTGGAGCGCGTCGGCGTCGAGCGCGACGGTGCTCGCCGGCGCCTTCGCGAGCGGAGGAAGCGGAGCCGTAGTGCCCCCGCGCACGACGCCTTCGGGCGGGGGAAAGGACGACGGTGCCCTCTTCGCGACAGCTGCAGGATCGCCCGCGAACGGGAGCGCTTGGGGGAGGAACTGACTCGCGTCCGCCATCATGGTCGCGCCCGCCTTTGCGGATCGCGCCGGCAGGCTCGGCACGACCGCGGGCGGCGTGGCGGCGGCGCCTGCGGCGACGAATGGGAGCGTCCGTGCGGGCGGCGGCTCGTCGTCCGCGGTCATCGTCGCGCCGAGGTTTTGCTTCGGCATCGCCACGCCGAGGTTCGGCTTCGGCACCGCCGCGCCCAGAGATGGCTTCTTCGCCGCTCCCGGCTCGAACGGCGTCGCGGGTTGAAAGTCGCGCGCGTCCGCCATCATCGTCGCGAACTTCTGTTTCTTCGGCACGAACGCCGGCACGACGGGTCCGGGACTCTGAATCTGTGGAGGCGACGGGCTCGGAGTGACCGGCGCCGCTGCCATCGGTGGTGAAGATGGCAAGCGCGCCGGCGGCATCGGCGGCGGCGCGACACCTGGCGGCGTCGCCATCGGCGTCACGACCGGCGGCGGTGCGACAGGTGCGACCGCCGCGGGTGCCATCGGCGTCGCGACCGGCATCGGCGCGATCGGGGGCGGCCGATGCGGGAGCGGGGAGGTCGGGGGCGGGGCTTGCGGCAGACCGAGTGGCGAGAGCTGGGACACGAGCGGCGTCGCGAGCTCGCGAGACGCGGCGTCGAGCGCAGGGCTCGTCGGCGCCTCTACCTTCACACGCGCGGCGCGGTCGCGTTCTCGCCGCACCTTCGCGTCGAACACGGCGCGTCGCGCCTTGAAGACGGCTTGGTAGCGCGTCGTCAGCTCGAAGCGCTTGCGCTCGGCCTCGTCGGCCATGCGGCGAAGCCAAAACGCCTTGGCCGCCGACCACGCTTCTTCGGCGAGCTCGGCTCGCTCGAGGACCTCGCGCTCTGCGACGCCCGCGTCGACCTCGGCCGCCAGTTCGGCGAACCGCTCGAGCGGCAACGGCGGCGCTGCCGCGCGGCTCGTCCCCGTCATCCCCGACGTCGTCTCCGTCATGCGCCCCCCTCCGCCTATACCACGCTCCGCCGAGAGCGGCCGGCGACCGCGTCCCTCGCGATCGCGTGCTGGGTCGCGACGGGCGAGCTATTCGACGGCCGAGGGCGCGCCTGCTTCGTGCTCGGCTTCGTAAGCGACGTCGATGCCGACGACCTTCATGAGCCGGATGGCGTTCGTCGACTGCACCACGCCGCGCTTCAACGTGTAGTCGAAGAGCATTTCGCCGTTCTCGATGCGATCCGAGAAGTGCACCGTCTCGACCTTGCCATCGCTCTCGTCGGCGATCGAGACGAGCGCGAAATCGTGGGTCGACACTCCGCCGATCGCGCCGTGTCGGACCAGATCCATCACGACACCACGCGCCCCGATGGTTCGCTCGCGAGAGTTCGTCCCGTGGAGGATCTCGTCGAGCAGGAAGAGGACCTTCTTCCCCTGCTGCGCACATACGACGACGCTCTTCAGTCGAACGAGCTCGGCCATGAAGTGGCTCATCCCCTGATCGAGCGCGTCGCCGACACGCATGCTCGTCCAGGTCTCGAGGCGCGCGATGCGCAGGCGCTTCGCGCACACCGGCAGGCCCGCGAACGCCATCACCGACGCGAGGCCGAGCGAGCGCAGGAACGTGCTCTTGCCGCTCATGTTGCTCCCGGTCACCAGGAAGGCGCGCCCCGGCGCCGGCAGCGAGGCGTCGTTCGTCACGCGCTTCGACGCGCTGATCAAGGGGTGGCCGAGGGCCTCTGCGTCGAGGTGCGCGTCTCCGTCATCGAGCTCGGGCCACGCGAAGTCAGGGTGCTCCCCGGCGTAGGTCGCCAGGCTCGCGAGCGCTTCGAGCTCCCCGAGCGCGGCGACCCAGCGGCGAGCGCGACGCCCCGACCGAGCGCGCCACCGCTCGAGCCCGAGCGCGACCCAAACGTCGTAAAGGAACGCGAAGTTCGCGACGAGGTGCACGAGCGTGTTGTGGCGAAGATCGGCGAAGCTGACGATCCGCTCGAGCCGCGCGATCTCGTCCGACGCAGGCGCGCCGTCTCCGCGCAGCGCGGCGACGATCTTCTCGAGACGTGGCGACTTCGGCGTCAGGCCCTCGACGCGCGCGAACACTGTACGAAAGCGGCCGAACGGCACCTCGCGCGAGCTGACCACCTCGACCATTCGCGCGATCGGGCCGTAGAGCAGACCGAGCACGAGCAGCTGCAGGATGAACGGGACGAGCCAGGCGAAGGCACCCACCCGATGCAGCCCCGCCAGCCATGGCCTCGCCAGAAACAGCGCCGCCGTCAGCGGTACCAGCACGCGCGCGGCGAGGACGAGCCCGGTGCGCGACGACGCAGGTGGCTTCGCCGTAGGCCCCGTCGGCAGCTCCGCGGGCGCCTCTCCCCAGACCGACAGCGGCTCGTCCGATCGGCCCCGGCTCCCGGATTTCCGCGAGAGGACCGCCAGATCTTCGAGCAGCAGAGGATCCTCGAGCAGCTCCCTCGCGGCCTCTTGCCTGGCGACGACCTCTTCGACGGGCGCCGTCTCGGTGAGCCATTTCGCGAGCGCTTCCTCTCCGACTGCGGTCTCTGCGCGCGAGACGGCCGCGAATAGGCCGTTTTCTGCGAAGAGGTCGAGATCCCCGGCATAAGGATGGTCGGCCTTCAGGAACCGAGCTCCGTGGGGGTCGGCGAGCTTGGCCTTCCGAGGGTCGGCTTCCTTCGCCTCGCCGCGAGCACGCCGGAGACCTGCACGGACGATGCGGAGACGCTCCTCCACGATCCCGACCTCTGTCGCCACTCGGGCGTGCGCAAAGACCAGCCAGGCAAAGAAACAGGCGAGCGCGCCAGGCGCGATCCACGCCCAAAGCGGCATTCCCCGCACGAGCCCGAACACGATGAACGGCAGGAGGACGAGCACCGTGAGCCCGCGGCGGGTCGAAAACCGGTCGCTCTCCGCCTTCGCTGCGGCGATGAGGCGCTCGAGCTCTCCCACTCGGCGTTCGTAGTAGGGCTCGAGAGGCTGCGTCACCGGGGCGGTCCCTAACACGTCCGGTGCGATGCCGAGAGGTCGGGAATGTTCCGCGGCGCCAAACCGCTCCGCGTCGAGTCACGCGCGCCCGCGGAGAGAGCGTTGCGCGCCCCCGGACCCGCGACTAGGGTCCACGAGGCCCCATGTTCTCCTGGATCAAGAAGCTGTTCGGCACGTCCCACGAGCGCACCATCGCGCGCCTCCGTCCCCGAGTCGAAGCGATCAACGCGCTCGAGAAGGACATCAAGGCGCTGAGCGACGACGCTCTCAAAGCCAAGACCGCCGAGTTCAAAGAGAAGCTCGACAACGGAGCTTCGCTCGACGACATCTTGAACCCGGCGTTCGCCGTCGCACGCGAAGCGGGTCGCCGCGTCCTGAAGATGCGGCACTACGACGTGCAGCTCATCGGCGGCATGGTCCTCCACAACGGATCGATCGCCGAGATGCGCACCGGAGAAGGCAAGACGCTCGTCGCCACGCTCCCTTGCTACTTGAACGCGCTCGAGGGCAAGGGCGTCCACGTCGTCACGGTGAACGACTACCTCGCGCGCCGCGACGCCGAGTGGATGGGCAAGCTCTACGGCTTCCTCGGCCTCACCACCGGCGTCGTCGTCGGTCAGCAGGGCGATGCCGAGAAGAAGATCGCCTACAGGAGCGACATCACCTATGGCCAGAACAACGAGTTCGGCTTCGACTACCTGCGCGACAACATGAAGTTCAGCGCGCTCGAGTACATGCAGCGCCCGCTGCACTACGCCATCGTCGACGAGGTCGACTCGATCCTGATCGACGAAGCCCGGACGCCGCTCATCATCAGCGGGCAGGGCGAGCGCTCGAGCGACAAGTACAAGATCGTCAACGAGATCATCCCGAGACTCCGCAACGAAGAGCACTACACCGTCGACGAGAAGGCCCACCAGGTCACGCTCACCGACGATGGCGTCGAGAAGGCCGAGAAGCTCCTCTCTGCGCTCGGCGCCCTTCAAAAGAAGAACCTCTACGATCCCGTCAACCTCGAGACGCTGCACATCCTGAACCAGTGCCTACGCGCGCACACGCTCTACAAGCGCGACGTCAACTACCTGGTTCGCGAGGGCAAGTGCCTCATCGTCGACGAGTTCACGGGCCGCATCCTGGCGGGTCGTCGCTGGTCCGACGGTCTGCACCAGGCCGTCGAAGCCAAGGAGAACGTGAAGATCCAGGAAGAGAGTCGCACGATGGCGACGATCACCTTCCAGAACCTCTTCCGTCTCTACAAGAAGCTCTCGGGCATGACCGGCACCGCCGACACCGAGGCGGCCGAGTTCCACAGCACGTACACGCTCGACTGCGTCATCATCCCGACGAACAAGCCCATCGTCCGCACGGACATGCACGACGTCGTCTACAAGACGGAGAAAGAGAAGTTCACGGCCGTCATCGCCGAGATCCTCGAGCACCACGAGGTCGGCGTCCCGATGCTCGTCGGCACGACCAGCGTCGAGAAGAGCACCGCGATCAGCAAGCTGCTCACGAAGAAGAAGATCAAGCACGAGGTCTTGAACGCGAAGCACCACGAGAACGAGGCGTTCGTCGTCGCGCAAGCAGGCCGGAAGGGCGCGATCACCGTGTCTACGAACATGGCGGGTCGCGGCACCGACATCATCCTCGGCGGCAACGCCGAGATGATCGCGAAGGCCGAGTTCAAGGAACAGGACCGCATCCCGGAGGCCGAGCCCGAGGCGTTCGAAGAGCTCGTCAAGCAGCACAAAGCCGACTGCGAGCGAGAGGGCGACGAAGTCCGCGAGCTGGGCGGTCTCTACATCGTCGGCACCGAGCGCCACGAGTCGCGCCGCATCGACAACCAGCTCCGCGGTCGCGCCGGTCGTCAGGGCGATCCGGGCGCGAGCAAGTTCTTCCTGTCTCTCGAAGACGACCTCATGCGCATCTTCGCGGGCGACCGCGTGAAGAACCTGATGGAGCGCATGGGCATGCCCGACGACGAGCCCATCGAGCATCCGTGGGTCACGAAGAGCGTCGAGAACGCACAGAAGAAGGTCGAAGAACGCAACTTCGACATTCGCAAGAACGTCCTCGAATACGACGACGTCATGAACTCGCAGCGCAAGACCGTCTACGATCTACGCCAGCAGCTCATGCTCGGGCGTTACTATCCCGAGGTCCTGGACGACGACGGCAAGCCCACTGGCGAGAAGCGGACGATCAAGGCGCGCAAGGACATCACCGAGCGCATCGTCCCGTCCGTCGGTGAGATCGTCGGCATGCACTGCGAAGATCCGATCCTTCCGCACGACAGCGAGGGGAAGCCGAAGAAGCTCAAGAAGAAGGACTTCGCCAAGAAGAACAAGATCGTCGACGCGACCGAGCTCACGCGCATCATCTACCAGGGCGATCGCAGCGGGAAATACCCCGGATGGGGCGTCAAGATCGAGATCGAGGGCCGCGAGTCGAAGGTCGCCGAGATCTACGAAGAGCTCGCAGAGGTGCTGCCGCTCGCGCTCACCGAGCAGCGAGACCGCATCCTCGATCTGATGGACCGGATCGTAGGCGCCATCGTGGAAGAGTCTTGTCCGTCGAATCGCCCGCCGGAGGACTGGGACTGGGGCGGCATCTTCGAGGGCTTCAAAGAGACGTTCGGCATCGAGCTCCCAGAGGACGTCGCCGAGTACGGCGAGGCCGAGGCGCTCGCAGAGCACCTCTTCAAAGTCGCCGAAGAGAAGTACGACGCCAAAGAGAAAGAGGTCGGCCTCGAGCTCATGCTCAAGGTCTTCCGCCATATCTACCTGGAAGAGCTCGATCGGGCGTGGGTCGACCACCTCACCGACATGGAGCACCTGCGCGACGGAATCGGTCTTCAGGGCTACGGCCAGAAGGACCCGAAGCAAGAGTACAAGAAAGAGGGCTACAACATCTTCGTCCAGATGATCGCTCGCACTTCGAGCAACGTCATGACGAGGCTGATGAGCGTCGAGGTCCAGCACGCGCAGCAGGACGACGATCGCGAGATGCGCGAGCTCATGCGCATGGCCGAGATCGCGCGGCGTGCGCAGCCCCGCCACGAAGAGCCGCTGCCGCTCGGCGCCGACCAGAGCCCGGATCCGGAGACCGCCCCCGAGCCCCTCATCGCCGCCGAGATGGAATGTCCGTGCGGAAGCGGCAAGGCGTTCGCGAAGTGTCACGGCGTCGACGACGTCGAGAGTGCAGCCGCCGAAGAGTCGGCGAGCGCGTGACCTCGGCGCGCACCGCCTCGAAGCCCGTCGCGAAGTCGAAGAAGCGCGCAGCCAGCTCGGCTCCGTCGAGCCCGCTGCGCCGCGCCTTGTCCAGCGCGCGCCGGAGCGCTCCCGTCGTCGCAGTCTCCAACGAGGCGGGCCGCGTCGGCGTCTCCGCGGCGAAGGCCGCGCCCACTCAGGTCGAGCGCATGCTCGCGGCGTTGGGGTCCCCTTTCGTCGAGGTCAGCGTCACGTTCGTCGACGACTTTGCGATCCGTGACCTCAACCGCGAGTTCCGGAAGAAGAACAAGCCGACCGACGTGCTGAGCTTCCCGCAGCTCGACGCGCCGCTCGAGGCGCTCGCCGCCAAAGGCGCGACGCCGACGTTGCTCGGCGACATCGTCATCAGTGTCCCGACGGCGCTACGCCAGGCGACCGAGCGCAAGCACACACTCGACCGCGAGATCGTCACGCTCCTCGCGCATGGGCTCCTGCACCTCTTCGGCTTCGATCACCGGAACGACGCCGAAGAGCGTGAGATGGACGCGTACGCCCGCGTGCTCGCAGCTGCGGCGCACAATCGCGCGCCGCTGACACTTCGACTTTCGCGCGGGTGACGTTGGGCGCCGGACGGGCCGCGCGCCCCTACTGAGAATGAAAATCGGATGCGTCTTCACGATTGAGGTGAAGATTGACGACGTCCGAAGCGTGGAGAAAGTGTGTCGCGCAAGAGGTTCGCCGTCATGCACGTCTCGCTTCCTGGCTTATTCGCATCGATCTTCAGCCTCCTCGCGCTCGCCTCGTGCGACGCAGCGAACGACACGACCGGGACGGGTGACGGCAGCTCGCAAACGGGCATCCCGTGCGACGTCGAAGCAGTCCTCGAGACGTGCACGACGTGCCACGCCGGCGCGACCCCCAGCGATGGGCTCTCTCTCGTCACGCGAGACGATCTCCTCGCAAAGTCGACCGTCGATTCCAGCATGACCGTCGCCCAGCGCGCGCTCGCACGGATGAAGGATCCCGACTTCCCGATGCCGCCGAACGGCGGGCTCGACGCCGCGCAGATCGACACGTTCGCAACGTGGGTGAACGACGGCGTCGCGGGTGGCGACTGCGACTCGGTGGCGGGCGGACCGCCCGACACGACCTGCACGTCGACCACCACGTGGACCCAGGGCAACCATGGTTCGCCGAACATGCACCCCGGCGTCGCGTGCATCGCGTGCCATGAAGGCCCGACCGGTGGGCACTCCCCCTCGCTGCTCTTCGCCGGCACGGTCTACCCGACGCTCCACGAGCCCGACGACTGCCTCGGCGGCGGCAGCTCGATCGACGGCGCCATCGTCGTCGTGACGGACGCGAACGGCACGGATCACAAGGCGACGGTCCGCTCGAACGGCAACTTCGTCGTCGAGAGCAACACGCCTCTCGCGCTGCCCGCCCGCGCCGAAGTTCAGCGAAACGGCAAGGTCGCGAAGATGAAGGACGACGTCACGAACGGCGACTGCAACTCGTGCCACACCGAGCAGGGCAAGAACGACGCGCCCGGACGGATTCAGGCACCTTGAGAACGAGCGCCACGAAGTGACAGCCCTCCGCGCGCCCAGCGTCGCGCTCGCGATCTCGTTCGTTCTCGGCCTTTCCGCCGGGACGAGGAACATCTACGCCCAGAGCAACGCCGAGAAGGGCCCGCTCGAGCCGGTGTCTCACGCGCGCGACGAGGCACGCGCGCTCGCGGAGCACGCGCTCGCGGTGCTCGACTCCGATCCTGCGACCGCGGCCAATCTACTCGAGCACGCAGAGGCGAAGTTTCATGCGCCGACGCATCTGCTCTATCTCGCGCAGGCGCGCGTCGCGCTCGGTCAGCGCGTCGCGGCCGCGCGGACGTATCAGCTCCTGCTCGAGGAAGAGCTTCCCGACTATGCCTCGGACGCGTTTCGCGAGGCGCAGCGGATCGGTCGAGACGAGCTCGACGCGCTCCTTCCGAAGCTCGCGCGCATTCGCCTCTTCGTGAATCGACCGCTCGAAGAGGTTTCAATCCGGGTCGACGGCGTGGAGGTGAAGGCACCCTACGGCGTGATCCCGGTCGAGCCCGGTCCCCATCGCATCCACGTCGACGCTCGAGGAGCGCACGCGGATCAGTCGACGGAGGTTCGCTTGGGAGAAGAGGCGCCGTTGCGCTTCGAGCTGACGCTTCCGACGACCGACGATGGCGGTCCTTCGGGCCTCGCGATCGGCGGCATCGTCTCGCTCTCGCTCGCTGGCGCCCTGGGAATCGCCGGCACCGTCACCGGAGTCTTGGCCATCAAGAACATCGACCAACTCGATGACCGCTGCCCGAAGAAGGTGCATTGTGCGCCCGCGGACCAGCCTCTGGCGGACGACGCCCGCGCGTTCGGCAACGCCTCGACCGGCACATTCATTGCCGGAGGAGTTGCGGCAGCGACCGGGATCGTTCTTCTGATCGTCGACGCTGCGAGCTCCAACGCCACGCCGTTAGGAGCCTCGCTCCGACCCGTCGCGGGACCTACCTTCTTCGGAGTGCAGGGCACGTTCTAGCTTCTGGACCCACCATGCCGATCCGACGTACAGCACCGCGAGCGAGAGCCGCCTTCTTTCGAGCCGTGTTTCCCTGTGTCCTCGGCCTCGCGGGATGCAACGCGATCACGGGGGTCGACGATTATCACTTCGGCACCGGGAGTGGCGGCGCGGGCCCCGGGACGTCGGTGGGCGGCAGCGGAGGCAGCCACGGCACGACCAACGCCGGCGGCGCTGGGGGCGGCGAAACCGCGTGCGAAGCCACTCAGAAAGAGTGCAGCGAGATGTGCGTCTCGAAGAACGACCCTGCGTTCGGCTGCGGCATCGCAGACTGCACGGCCTGCGACGCCAATAGCCTCTGCTGCGCGAACAGCCAGATCCTCACGTGCACCGACGTCTCTGTCGACCCGAAGCGGTGCGGGAGCTGCAGCAACGAATGCAGCCAGGCGGAGTGGTGCGAGAGCTCGATGTGCAAGTGCCGACCCGGGCTCACCGGGTCGCAGGGAAACTGCGTCGATCCGCTGGCAAACCCTGGTTCCTGCGGCGGCGGCGCAGCATGCATGGGAGCCACGCCGGCGTGCGAAGACGGCACGTGCGTGGCGGCGTGCTCGTCCGGTCGGACCAACTGCAGCGACGGTTGCTTCGACACAGACGCGAGCCCTCTTCACTGCGGCAGCTGCGCGAAGAAATGCTCGACCGACGAGCTCTGCGTCGGTGGCGAGTGTCTCGGCTACCAGGTCGCCGTCGGATGCAGCGCGTGCCCATGCACTGCGTGCTCTGGCGACTTCGACAAGTGTTGCGGCTATCCGGGCACGGCCGTCGCGATATGCGTGAACCACGACGCGCCGGGCTGCCCCTGACGTGTCGCCGCTCTGCGGCTACTGAGCCGCATCTGAGCGGTCAGGTGGCCGCAGTCGAGCGCATTGTACGCAAAATCGCGCGAATACTGGGCGGAACGAACTTTGCGATGGGGCCCGCGAGGTCTTCATGAAGCACTCAGCTTGGATTTGTATCGCGGCCGCTGGCGCCGCCTTGGTTGCGGCCTGCGATTCCTCGGTGACCGACAGCGAAACGACGAGTGGCAGCGGCGGCGGCACTACGACCAGCGTCGGCGGCGGCACCGTCGGCGCGGACCTGCCGTGCGAGGTGGCGGACGTGCTCGCGAATTGCAGCGCGTGCCACGCGACGCCCAAGCCGAGCGGCGGCGTCTCACTCCGAAGTCGCGATGATCTACTCGCCGCAGCACCGTCGGATCCGAGCGTGACGGTCGCCGATCGGGCGCTCGCGCGCATGCAAGACTCCACGAACCCGATGCCTCCGACCGGGCAGCTCGCCGCCGCCGACATCGCGACCTTCGAGGGATGGATCAGCGACGGAATGCCGGCTGGCGGCTGCGACGGTCCGCCTCCGCCAGAGACGGTGTGCACGAGCGACAGCTACTGGACGCAGGGCGACGAGGGCTCGCGGGACATGTACCCCGGTCGCGCCTGCATCACGTGTCACGAAGCTCCAGGACCGGGCGAGCACGGCCCGCCGCTGCTCTTCGGGGGCACCGTCTATCCGACGGTCCACGAGCCCGACGACTGCAACGGGGGCGGGCCCACGGTGCAGGGCTCGGTCGTCGTCGTCACCGACGCGAACGGGGTCGAGCACTCCGCGACGGTTCGATCGAACGGAAACTTCCTCATCGAATCGGAGGCGAACCTGGCGACACCCATTCACGCGGAAGTTCGACGCGACGGGAAGGTGAACAAGATGAAGGATCCGGTCGACTCGGGTGACTGCAACTCGTGCCACACCGTGGACGGAGCGAACGACGCGCCCGGTCGGATCCTCGCACCATGACGAGGCGCCGTTGAAGGCGTGCGCAAGAGCCGCGAGACTGCTGTGACTGAAATCGTGAGCTCGATCGCGTTGGATCAGCCTGAACCCACCAAGAAGTTCGACGACAGCACGGCGACCGTAGCGGGCAGCTCCACCCACGCGAACCCGCTCGGAGTGGTGCTTCGCATCGACGGCGCCCATGCAAAGCCGGCGAAGCTCCGGTTCGCGTCGGGCAAATGCGTCATCGGCTCCGGCGCGAGCTCGGATATCGTCCTCTCGGATCGGACCGTCTCGCGCTCCCACGTCCAGCTCGAGCTGGTTCCCGAGGGCGTCGCGGTGCGCGACTTGGGAAGCCGCAACGGCACCTTCTATCTCGGCCAACGCGTCCAAGTGATGGTGCTCGGTGTCGGTGCTCGTCTCGTCATTGGGCAGAGCGCGTCGCTCACGATCGATGCCGACGACGAAGCCATCGGCGCGCTCCCTCCCTACGCTGGGGCCGACTACCGCGGGATGGTCGGTAACTCGAGCGCGATGCGGAAGCTCTTCTCGGTGTTGCTGCGTCTCGAAGGCTCGCTCGTCACGGTGCTCCTCGACGGAGAGAGCGGGTCTGGAAAAGAGCGCGTCGCGCGCGCTCTCCACGAAGGCTCGCGTGTCTCGACAGGCCCATTCGTCGCCGTCAATTGCGGAGCCATCCCCCGGGAGTTGGTCGCGAGCGAGCTCTTTGGGCATCGCCGCGGCGCGTTCACCGGAGCAGTCGAGGGTCGGCGTGGCGCGTTTGAAGCGGCGAACGGCGGCACGTTGTTCCTCGACGAGCTCGGCGAGCTCCCTCTGGAGGTGCAGCCCGTGCTGCTTCGTGCGCTGGAGACCGGCGAAATCCGAGCCGTCGGAGATGACGAAGCGCGCCGCGTGAACGTGCGTCTCGTGGCGGCGACGAATCGAGACATCGATCAGCGCGTCCGAGAAGGATTGTTTCGGGACGACCTTTATTACCGTCTCGCCGTCGTGCGGCTCCGCGTTCCCCCGCTTCGCGAACGCCCGGAAGACATCGAGCCGCTGGCGCGTAGCTTCGCCGCGGCGGAAGGTATCGCCGATTTGCCGAGGCCGGTGATCGACGCGCTCCGCTCGCAGACGTTCCCGGGCAACGCCCGCGAGCTTCGCAACGCGATCCAGGCCTATGCCGCGCTGGGGACGCTACCGTCGCGCCGACCTGCAGACCTGGAAGCCAGGCGCGCCCTGCTCGCCGCCGCGGTCGACCTGAAGCGTCCCTTCCTCGAACAGCGCGACGAGCTGGTCGACGAGTTTGCTGGCGTCTACCTCGATGCACTCTTGGCGAGTACGAACGGGAATCAAACGGCCGCGGCACAGATCGCCGGCTTGGATCGGACCTATCTCGGTCGGCTGCTCGCAAAGCTCGGCCGCCGGCCCTGAGTCGACACAGCGCGGTGCTAGGCTCTCGGCTGCACAAGATGGCCAAAGAGGGCCGGCCCCAAACCGGCAGGGATCCGTTTCCCGACGATTCGCACTACGAGTGCCTCCTCAAGATCGCGTCTGGGGGCATGGCGACGGTGTATGTGGGCCGTCGGCGTGGCCGCTACGGCTTCTCACGGCTCGTCGCAATCAAGCGCGCGCACGCCCACCTCCTCGAAGAGGACGCGTTTCGACGGCTGCTCATCAGCGAGGCCAAGCTCGCTTCACTCATCCATCATCCGAATGTCGTCAGCGTCCTCGACGTGGACGACACGCGCGACGAGCTGCTCCTCGTCATGGACTACGTCGAAGGCGCGTCGCTCTCGCAGCTCCTCGGCGACGCGAAGGAGCCCCTGCCGATCGGCGTCATCGTCCAGATCATGATCGACGTCGCGCATGGGCTCCACGCGGCCCACGAGCTCGCCGGAGAAAGCGGCGAACCGCTCGACATCGTACATCGCGACGTATCTCCGCAGAACGTGCTCGTCGGCGTCGACGGAACGTCACGCATCACGGACTTCGGGGTCGCCAAGTGGTCCGAGGCGACGCAAGCGACCACCGCAGGCTGGAAGGGAAAATTTGCGTACATGGCGCCGGAGTACGTCCGCGATCGCGTAGCGGACCGGCGTGCGGACGTGTTCGCCCTGGGCGTCATGCTCTGGGAAGCCCTCGCGAACGACAGACTCTTTCGTGGCGACGGCGGAGCCGACACGATGCAACTCGTAACGACGCATGAGCCACGCCCACTCGAAGGGGTCCCATCGGGGCTGGCGAGCGTCGTGTCACGCGCGCTCGCGAAGGATCCGGATGCACGATGGGCCACCGCGAGAGACGTCGCGCAAGAACTCGAGCGCGCGGCCCGCGAGGGCGACATCGAGATCGGCGCCGAGGGCGTGACGGAGACGGTGCGCGCGCGACACGGCGCGGCGCTCGACGCGCGCAGAGCCGTGCTCCGCGGGCTGCTCAGCGAGAGTGGAGAGACCTCGACGGATGTGAGCGCGCTCGTCGCTGGCCGGGCGCCGGACGAGTCGACCGCCACGGGTGCGCCCAACCTGACGATCTCCGACGCGCGCACGTTGCCGCTCGCGCGCCCCGCGGATCGAAGTCCTGCGCCGATCGAAGCCCGCCTCGACGACGGTCCCGCCGAGTCGTTGGCCTCGGAGCGCACGAACGCGCCGCTCTTCACGCCTCCTCCGGTGGCGCCCCGCGTTAGCGGAGCCACACGAACCATCTTCGGCGTCGCCGCTGTCGCGGCGCTGAGCGCAGTCGTCACATGGACACTGACTCGTGCTCCGAATACGGCGGCGAGAGCGACCTCGACGCTGACCACCGAAGCGCCAGTTTCGTCCATCGACGAGACGTCCCACGACGAGACGACGAAGGGCGCACCGGCGGCGAGTGAAGCGACGGCGTCCGCATCTGTCGTCCCCGTGATCGCTGCGCCCTCGGCGACACATCCCGGTCCGAACGCCGACGCGGGACGGCAACCGACGAAGGTGGTGCGTACTCACGTGACGACAGCGAGCCCGATGCCCCGGGCCAGTAGCTTGGCGACGGCGCCGACGGCGACGCCTACCTCGGCCGCGACGACGACATCGACGACTGTGCTCTCCACGACGGCCGCGGCCACCGCTACGCCCCCCGCGGCAACCTCCGAACATCCGAACCGACCGGGCCTGGGCTACTAACGGTGCCGCCGACGCAGGCGTCGACGCGCCGACGCCGCACTCCCGAACGCCAGGGCGACGACCGCACGCCAATCGGCGTCGACGGAGGCCGCGACGGTGCAACCACATCCATCGTCCTGCGGCGCCGGGGCCGGGACGCCGGCAGACGCGCTGGGGAGGGGCAACCCCGACTCGGTGTCCCCGGAGCCCGCCGGATCGGGCGTCGCTGACGGCGTCGGCGGAGGCGCCGGCGGCGCCTCGTAAGCAATCTCGAAGGCGCTCGAATCCGGGAGGGCTCCGACGACGACATCACCAAGCTGCGCGATCTTCTTCGTGCCGAACTTCGAGAGCTTCTCGCCCTTTGGAGGACCGCCCCAGAAGCCGCGACGAGGGGAGTGGCAGGCGATCTTGCCCTTCCACGGGTGTCGCACGACGTAACGCGACTGGAAGTTGTTGCCAGTCTCTCCCCAATAGACTTTTTGAACCGGCTTTCCATCGGCACCTTCTTCGCGGCCGCCCTCGATGGCGCGCGCAGGGCGCAGCCGAAGATCCTCTTCAGGGACCGCATCGAAGCGCGCCGCGAGGCGCGTCAGCACCAGGTCCGCAAAGTACTTCCGCGACATGGGCACGAGCTCGACCGACATGGCGCCGGACCGATCGAGATCGGCCGCCTTCACGGCAGCCGAGGCGCACTCCCCAAACCCGGACGCGACCTCGTCTCTCGGCGTCGCAGAGGTGACGACGCCGTTCGCCACGACCACGTCGAGCGCGACGATCCCCTCGAGCCCGGGCGACTTCGCGAGCGCGGCGGCATAACAGCTCGTCAACGCCGCCCGCATCGCGTCAGGCCCACCAGGTTGATTCGAGACGGACTCGGCGTGGATGAGGACTTCTCCTTGCTGGCCGTTCTTCGCCGAAGGCAGGACGGTGAGACCGAGCGCTTCGAGAGTCGGCTGCGTCAGCGGTGCGCCGCATTGATCACAGCCCGACGCACGCCACGCGTACTCGGTGAGCAGCGCCTCCGGGTGGTCCTTCCAGAGTGTCGCGCGCACGCCGTCGAAGAAGCTGGGCAGCCCTGCTTTCGCCGCGACCTTCACGTCGAGGTTCGTCAGCGTCGCGAAGTTCGGTCGGTTCTCTGCTTCGAAGCGGACCTCTGGAGCGATGACGAAAATCTCGAGCGACGTGCCCTTGCCCGCGCTGGCGGCAAGTCGAACGGGAAGCGTGAAGGGCGACGCGCTCGTCTCGAGTCGGAGCGGTGGGAGCTGGCCATTTGCGAGGTCTTTCGTCGCGATCTCCGCGACGACGAGCGTCTTGCCCTCATCGAGATACGTCGCGAGTACGTCTCGGCTCGCGTCCGAAATGACGAAGCCCTTTGCTTCGAGGGCCGCCTTCACGTCGTCGATTTTGCCGCGCACGAGCGAGAGCTCGAACGCCGGCAGCGTTGCATCGGGGCTCTTCTCGTCCGCGTCATCCTTCTTCGAAGGGCTGCTCCTGTCGGGACCAGGCCCGACCGCGGTGTGGAGCTCGCACGGATCGAGCTCCCAATACTCTGAGACCTTGGGACCTGAGACCTCGTCGAGCGCGGAGAGGACCTTTCGGTCCACCGACGTCGCGCCGAGCAGGTCGACCGACCCGCCGTCGGGGGGCTGGATCGGGAAGAGCCACGCGACGCGCCCAGCCTTGGGATCGACCTTCGCAGACAGGGTGACGATGCTGCGCTCACCCTCTCGGAACACGACGACTCGCTGTTGCCCGGAGTGCGGCGCGCTCTTGCCGACCACGAGCTGTGCGACCGCGTCGTGCGACGCGCCGAACGCCGCAGTCGCTGTCAGCGCCGCGAGGCCGAGCGTTCGGAGGGCGCGCAGGGACATCCCCGCGCGCATGGAAGCTTCACGCATCGGGCGGAGGCTACGGCTTCGCCGGTCCGACCTTGTGGGGGATCAAAGTGGGCGGACGGGCCGGCGTACCGGTGGGCGTTCCCGTGGGCGATCCGGTCGGCTTCGGGGTGCCGATCTGGATGTGCTTGTTGCCGTCGTTCTTCCCGGTGTCGCGCTTGTCTTCGACCTTCTTGTCGCCAGCACCGTGGGTGGGCAGCTGCGTTCGCGGCTTCGGAGTAAAGACGCTGTGCGTGATCTTCGGCGCCGCTGCGGTCGGCTTGCCGGTCGGCCCGCCCATCACGCGAGGGGTGCGCGCCGTGTCGATGGCGTGAGATTCGCCGAGGTGGAACTTCACGCCCCGCTCGACGACCTTGTCCATGCCCTTCACGCCCGCGGTCGTGTGGCGAAGCTCGAGATCGTACGAAGAGGTCGACTTGCCGCCGCCTTGGACGGTGGCTTTGCCGCTCTTGCGATCGACGGCGAGCTCTACCTCGCTGTCCTTGTCCGCGTTCATGTTCGCGATGCGGACCGAGACGCCCTCTTTCTTGTCGTCGATGGCGAGCTTCAACGCGGGCATCTTCCCGCTCGCAGAGCGGTAACGAATGCCCGTGCTGTCCTTGGGCACGCTGAGGGTGTCCTTCTCGCCGCCGCCGGCGGCGTCGATGCCGGTGACGGTCACCGCGGTCCCCGGACCGAACACCGCGACCCCTGCCTCGTCGTCGGGGGAAGACGCGCTCTTCGGACCCTTGCCGATCGAGACGTCGTAGTCGTTCGACGCGGGCAGGAAGAAGATTGGCTCGACGGCGTCGGCGTCTTGGGTCCAGCTCGCGAGATCGATCACCTCTGCGCCGGGGATCTCGTTGACGATCTTGCCGTCCTCGATTGCTACGCGATGTCCCTCCGGGTCGGAGATGCTCACCGAGGCAGACCGCGGCCACACGACCTTCTTTTCGCTCTCTTCACAGAACGGGCATGCCGCCTTCTGCAGGCGAAGATCGAGCGGGATGATCACGATGTTGTGGCTGTCGGCGCTGCCGTCCCAGGGCATCTTCGGCTCGGCCGGGTTCAGCGCTGCGAGGTCGTAGCGCCACGTGTTCGCCTTGCGATCGATGATGATGTAGCGCTCTTTGTCCGGGTAGTTGTTGTCGTAGATCTTGATCCAGTGAATGTCGTTGCCCTTGTCCTCGATGGCGTAGGGCGTGACGGCATGCCCACCTGGGCCGTGGGGATTCCAGAACGCGATCGTCGCGAGCTGCTTCTTCTTGAACATCCCGACGAGCTCGTCTTCGACCTCGACCGGCGTCGACTTGCGTCGCGCGTTGATCGTCGCGGACATGACGGGATCGAGCGCCTGATACGACCAGTAGTACGCGATGAGCGGCGTCGCTTCTTCGCGTTGCACGCCATGGGCGCTGAGATCGAGCGGTGACCGCGGCTTGTCGGTGTGGTTGAAGTACGTGAGCGACGAGACCGCCATGCCCTCGCACTGACCACCGTTCATCGCGCGGTTGATCATGTTCGCCCACTCGAACGCGGGAAGCGTGAGGGTGCAATTCTGGGTGTCGCGACCGACGCACGCTTCGGCGCCGAAGAGCTTCACCATCACGTTCTCGTTCAGGACCGGATCCGTCATCGGGTACTTGCCACCCGTGTTCCGGAACGAGAAGCCGTCCTTCGAAGGACGGAAGCCGATGTCGGCGAGCACGCCGGTCGTCTTCTTTGTCGCCTTCTTCTTCGGCGCGGGCTTCTTCTTCTTCGTCTTCTTCTTCTTCTTCTTGACCGGCGCGTCGGACTCGGACTCGTCGGAGTCGGAATCGTTGCTTGCGTGGTGGTCGTTCTGAAGAAGGTCGACGAGCTTTTCGCAACCCATGAGCGAGGTCGCAAAGAAGGAGACGGCCAGGACGTGGAGGAGCTTGGACATGTGGACCTACTTGATACGAGCCAAGGCCAAGGAGATCCCCCCAAGCCCACCCAAAGGACCACTTTAGACGGGCCGGGCGTCGCTGTAATCCACTCGTCGTATCGTCGGCATCGCCGCGCCGACACGGCCCCAAGCGATGGACATCAGGCCGGTATTTCGGAGGCGGGCGGCAAGAGGTCGGGGTCGGTCATCTCGATCGAGCGCCAACGACCGCTCTTGAAGCGCAGCCAGAGCACGAGCGCGAGCAGCAGAAGGTAGGCGGCGAGCCAACCAGTCGCGGCCACTTCGCGACCACCGAGCACTCGAACCGACACGTACACACCAGGAAAGAAAACTCCCCACGCGATGAGCGCACGCACGATGGATGGGTAGGTCGTGTCGCCGGCGGCACGCAGCGCTTCGGCCAACGTGTTCGCAGCGGCATCGAACGCCTGCCACACCGCGGACAGCCGCAACACGACGGCGCCTGTGGCGATGAACGCGGGCGCCCCCTCTGGAGCGAACGGCGCGAGCAGCACAGTCGGAATCAGGAGGTAGAGCAGACCGACCACGGTCTGCCAGATCACCGCGACCTTCATCGTGAGCGACACCGTGGGTGGGACCGCGTCCTTCTCGCCGGCTCCTATCGCGTTGCCGACGAAGATGGATCCAGCGGTCGCGATCCCGAAGGCGGGCATGAACGAGACGCTGTTGATCTGAAACACCGCGAGCATCGCAGCGAGGACGGTCGTGCCCAGGTCGGCGACGACGACGTCGATGAAGACCAAGAAGGCGGCGAACTCGATGAACCAATTCAAGCCGGAAGGAAGACCGAAGCGGAGCGTCCGACCGAGCTCGCGAAGTCGAAGCGCGCCGCGAGGCTGGTCATTATCCGGCTGACCCACGCCGAGCACGAAGCACACGAAGAGCACCACGAAAGCGATGAGCGTCGCGAGCGCGCTCGCGATCGCAGAACCACGAACGCCGAGCTCGGGTGCACCGAGCCGGCCATAGATGAGCACCCAGCAGAGCGCGACGTTCAACACCATCGCGAGGACTTGCGCCATCATCGGCAGGACGGTGTTTCGAATGCCGGCGTAGTAGTTGCCGATCGCCTCGAGCCCGACGGCGGCGCCCGCGGTAGACAGGCGATAGACGAGGTATGTGCTCATGAGCGCCGCGACGCCGCGAGGCTGATTTCCGAGCGCGACGAACCGATCCATGAAGGGCGACGCTGCGAGGCATACGAGCTGCGCCGCGAGCGCGACGACCAGGCCGTACCACGCGAAGCGACGCGCCCCGGCTGGGTCCCCCTTTCCCATGAGCTGCGAGGCGAACGCCGAGACGATGAAGACCGTCCCCATCGGAAGGATGAGGAACGCATAGGCGTTCATCGATCCAGCGGTCGTCGCGGCAAGCGCTTCCTCGCCCAGGTGCGCGACCATCGCGGCGTCCGTCACGCCGACGACGACCTGCGAGCTTCGCGAGACGACGATGGGCCACGCGAGGCGGAGGAGATCGCCGAGACGCGGCTTCGTGATGGTCGGTTCGATCACACGCGGCTCATGGGTTCGTCGGTAGCGACGCGTCGGGAGCGACGATCCGTCGAGCCCTTCCTGACACCGAAGAGCGACTTTCGCTCCGGCAGTCGTCGATGCTCCGGTTCGAGGCCGCGCGAGCTCGGGTTACCAGGTCGGGTCGCCGTCGTCGGGGCGCTCGAGCCCGACGAGGCGGAAGCCGCGCGGGCCGAGATCGTAGAGGTGTGCGCGAAGCGGGCCGTCTGCGACCCCGTTTTGAATGTCGACGACGGCGTACCGCTCGGGGTGGTCGTCGGCGAGGCTCGCGTCGTTCGTCGCGCGAGGGAGCGTCACGCAGACGCGGCCGCCGGCCCCGACGCGCGGGGCGAGGACCGTGTCCCGATCCAGCATGCGTCCGTTGTGAACGACGGCGGCATAGTGAAACGCGGACGCCGGCCACGTGCTCGACGCGCGCGCCAAATCGTTCGCGCAGAGCTCGTCTCCGTGCACCGCGACGTCGGCGAGCGGGGACAGCTTCGCGAAGTAGCGGCGCCGGATCGCGTCTCTGCGGCGGATGAGCGCCTTCGTGAGGACCTCGGTGTGGAACGGGTTCGTGTAGTCGCCCACCTCGACCGCGGCGCGCACGAGCGGGTCGTCGAAGCGCGTGATGATGCGCGCGGCCCACGCGCCGTCGTGCTCCGTCATGCGAGCGAACGCTGGGTTCGGATACCCGCCCTTCCAATCGTCCCCGTGGAACTCGTCCTTCGGGAAATAGGCAAACATCTCTGCGCCGGGTGTCTCTTCGGCGCGATCCCAGCGCCGCTGCCAAATGCCGAGCGTGAGAAAATCGAGCGAGACGTCCGCAGGGTCGAAGTAGTAGCTCTTGTTGATGCGGCGATTGAAGCTGTCCCACTCCCAGTGGGAGCCGAAACAGTCGCCGAGGTCGATGTACCAGTGGAGCGTGTGCCCCGGCGAAGAGTCCTTGTTCTTCGCGTCCGTGCTCATCCACGTCGTCATCGTGTTCTGCTCGCGCGAATCGAAGTGGCCGAGCCATGCCGCCATCATCCTCGCGCCGCGTAGATCGCGCCGGTCCTCGTGCGGAACGACGTCGTTCGGATCGTCGTCGCGCGTCTCTTCGTACTCGAACGGCCCGATCGTCCGGCCTGGCAGCCAGCGCGACGCGAGCATGCGGTAGTCGTCGCCGCGCTTCTGCGCCCCGTCGAGGACCGACGTGAGCTTCGCTTCGTCGAACTTCCGCTTCACGCCGCTGTTGTCCGCGAACACGAGGTTCGGCGTCAGCTTGAGGAGTCGCTTCGGGACGTAGACGACGGTGTCGCAGACCGTCCACCAACCCGCCGCATGGTAGAGGCGCGAAGCGATGGCCGTCGCCCCGGTCGCCTTCTCGCCCTCGACAGCCTGATCGGCCTTCAGCATGAACTTTCCGACGCCCTCGATGTTGATGCGGAAGCCCGGGTTGGCGCCGTTCGGTTTGCCCTGATCGATGACCCACGTTCCGTCGGCGTCGGAGTCGGGATCGAGCATGATGTCCGGGCAGCTGCCCTGCTTGAGCTCGTCGACCGTGAACGGGCGAACGCCGATGCGGTTCGTGAACCACGAGGAATCGGGGACCTCGTCGACGGAGTTGACGTTGACGGCCTCGAAGCCGACGTCCATCGCGAAGAACTGAGTCAACGGGCGGAAGACGGTCTTGTCGGCCACGTCCCACGCGAAGGGCGAGACGTACTCATCCGGGTGGCAGATCTTCTTCGTCTTCCCCTCGTCCTCTTCGTCGTGACAGGGCAGAGAGACGGCGCGGAGATCGTCGTCGACCCAGATTGGATCGCGGAGCGGGAAGCGGCGCGGCTCGCTCGCGGCGCAGCCGAACGCGAGCGTGGCGACGAGCCCATAGAGCACGAGCGACGGCGCCCGCGAGATGAACATGCGGCGCACTCTACCAGGGTTTCGCTCAGACCTTCGCGACTCGGCGACGACGACGTCGCAAGGCGACTGCGACGAGCGCGACCCCCGCGCCGAGGCCGGGGCCTCCGCGAGTAGCTGCACCAGGCGCCGTCGCGCACGCGCAACCGTCGTCGTCGATCGCTTCGGCGTCTCCGACGTGAATTCGCAGGAGCGCGGCGTCGGACCGTCCGCTGGGATCCGTCGCGCGGACCTTCATGACGTAGTCGCCTGTCTTGTCGAGGCCGAGGTCGAACGATTTGCCCGACGCTGTCTGGTCGTAGGTCCCGTCGTAGTCGTCGTCCAGGTCGAGCACGAGCGCGTCTCCGTCGGGATCCGTCGCGAGGATGTCGATGACCGTGTCGTCGACGGTCAGGTCGAAGGCTTGGTCTTCGACGATCGGCGCTCCGCCCTCGGGCGGCGCGGCGCCGAAGATAGATCGATAGACGTCGAGCTTGCCGTTGCCGAAGTCCTCGTTCGGGACGACGCCGGTGTTGTCGTCGGCGACGGCGCCTGCCTTGAGCTTCTCTTTGACGTCGTCCGCGCTGAGCGTCGGGTCGCCGGAGAGCATGAGCGCCGCGGCCCCGGCCACGTGTGGGCTCGCGCCGCTGGTTCCGCCATACGGCATGTACGCTAGATCGAAGGCGTCGAAGTGCGCCGGGACGATTGGGTTGTCCGGTCCGCTGATCCAGAGGATCGGCTGGTCGTCGATGCGGCGGCCTCGCCCCGAATAGAAAGCGCGCTCTCCGCTCTTGTTCGGATCTTCGTCGTGACCAGCGAACGCCGCGACCGCGATGCCGTGGTCACTCGTGCCGGGCCAACCGATGAGGTGATCCTCACTGACGTCGTCGACGAACTGTGCGCCTTGTCCCCAGCCGCTGACCTCGTCTTCGATGTAGCCGATGAGTGTTATCGGAGCGGCCGAAGGATCTGCGGTGTCGGTGACCGTGAGCTTCCAATCGCCGACGTCGACGGGGCCCACTGTGCCGCTGTGCGGGAATACATAGAAGTAGAACATACGCGTTCCGCGCGACGAGTCCTGCTTCACACCGGCGATGTCGAGGACGGAATCGAATGGCTTCTGGAACCCGAACGTCGAGGTCGTATCCATGACGGCGGTCGTGCCCGACGGAGACGTGAGCGTCATGTCGAGGGTGCGCGTCGTGTCGCGCCAGAGGAAGCTCGCGATCATGTAGTTTGCGCCGATCGGCGGCACCGTGATCTTGAAGTCGTGCGTCTCGCCTGCGGCGAGCGGTCGCTTCATGAGCTTCTTCGCCGTCGACAAGTTGCCGGCGGGATTGATGTGCACGACGCCCTTCGCGAACGAGGAGTCGATGAGCTTCTCGAGCTGACTCGACCCGTCGAGGTGATAGCCGACCCAGGGCGCGTACTCGTGCAGGACGACGCGTGCGCCCTCTTGAATGCAGAACTGCGTCATCTGAACCTGGCGATCGCCCTGATCGTCGGTCGCCATGATGAGGTCGGCGTCGGGCGCCATGCCGACGAGGTGCGAGAGGCCTGGCTGGCCTGCGATCATCACGCCGGACGAGCCGACGCCGTGGAGCATTCCGGACTCGAACTCCGGGACGTCGATGAGGTTCTCGCCGCGGCGGTAGACGTCGGTGCCGTGCCTCAGGATCGAGATCTTCGACGACGAGAGCACGACGAGCTTCTCGCCGACGTCCAGCACGCCGTTCTTGTTGACGTCGTCCGGGACGAGGAACCGTTCGCCGAACGACGGCGATGCATCGTCGAAGCCCTCTGCGCGCCCGAAGTTGCGGCGTCCGTCGCCATTTTCGTCGGCGTAGAGGTAATCGTAGCGCGGGTCGTATTTCGGATCTTCAGTGCCGTCGACGGGTGTCGCGTCCCAGTACGTCGCGACGACGCCGTTCAGCGCACGGATTTTCACGGGCCCGTCGCCGAGATCGATGCTGTCGGCGTCGGGCTCGAGCTTGCCGGAGCCGTTGTCGTCGATCCAGTCGAAGTACCCGCCGTCGGCGCGGAAGAACGAGGGATGGAACACGTCCGTGCCGACGTCGACGTCGCAGATCGTCACGCCCTTGCCGGTGATGGGGAGGTCGTCCGTGCCCTTGGCGCGCCAAACGGCGTCCGCCGACACGAGGTGGGTCGTGAGATCGAGCGGCGGCGGCGACGGAAAGAGCTGCCCGTCGAAGTCGACCGCGGTGACGCCCGGGAGGCTCGCGACGAGGTCGAGCGCGGCGCGCGGTACCTCGACGGCGATCGAACGCGCCGAGCCCAACACTCGACCCCGACCATCGCGAGGCAGGATCACACCATACGTGGCGAGACGCGACAGATCCGCGTCGGACAGGTCGTGATCGAGATCGATCACCACCGGCACCGTGGCAGAGATGCGCTCGAGCGCCGGGTGCGCGAAGCGCCGGACGCCGGGGGCCTGGTCGATCAACGCAAGACTTGGCGAGAGCGCGCGGGGACGCGTCGGCGAGGCAGAGGCCGGCGAAGCAAGCGCGAGAGCGGAAGCGAGCGCGAGGAGGAGCGACGATCGGCGCATCGATCGAAGGCTATCGCCTGCTGGGTACGGCGAGCCCTCGAATGATCTCAAAGCCCTGTGCGGACTCTTCTCGCGACTGGAGGCCGAATCGATCTACGTTGCGTGACTCCTTTGCCGCCGCGACGAGGCCGCAGCGCCGATGACTGAGCCCCAACCGAAAGCTGCCGAGGATCGCGGCCCGCTCGAGCGGTTGCTCGGCGTCTTCGCCGAGGTGAAGTCCGGCGAGGGGCCGACCGCGCTCTTGCTCTCGTTCGGCCTTTTTCTACTGCTTGCGGCCTACTACGTCATCAAGCCCGTCCGCGACTCGCTCATCACAGGGCTCGAGAACGGCGCGAAGTACAAGAGCTACATGAGCGCCGTCATCGCGGTCGCGCTCCTCGTCGCCATACCGGCCTACAGCGCGTTCGCCTCGCGGGTCCCGCGCCAGCGACTCCTCATCGGCGTGAGCGCCTTCTTCATCTCGAACCTCATCGGGTTCTTTCTCGCGGGCTTCTTGCCGGGCGTCGGGGCCGGAAGCGGTCAGATCGCCTACGCGCTGCTGTTCTTCCTCTGGGTCGGCATCTTCAACATGATGATCATCGCCCAGTTCTGGTCGTTCGCGGCCGACGTGTACACGGACGAGCAGGGCAAGCGGCTCTTCGCCTTGGTGGGACTCGGCGCGAGCGTCGGCTCGGCAGCGGGAAGTGTCGTCACGTCGTTCGCGAAGCGGCTCGGGACGTCCTCGCTCCTCATCGTGTGCGCTGTCCTGCTCGCGCTCTCTGCGGCGGTGACGCTCCTCGTGAACGCTCGCGAGTCGGCGCGCATGGCGCAGCGCAAAGAAGAGCCGACAGTGGCGACGGCATCCGATCCGGGCGAGCCGATCGGCAAGAAGGTCATGAGCGTGCTGCGGAGCTCCGGCGAGGGCTTCCGCCTCGTCCTAAGCGAGCGATACCTGTTCTTGATCGCGATGTTCACGGTCGTCTTCACGCTCTGCAACACGAATGGCGAGTACGTGAAGGACGAGCTCATCGCGAAGCTGGCGAAGGACATGGGCGCCGCGCAGGGACTGGCGCCGGAGCAGATCAAAGATCTCCGCACCTCACTCTTCAGCGAGTTCTACGGCTGGGTGAACGTCCTCGGCGTCGTCTTGCAGTCGTTCGTCGTCTCGCGAATCGTGAAGGCGCTCAGCCTGCGGAGAGCCTTCTTCATCCTGCCCGTCATCGCGCTCTTCGACGCGGGCGCGATCGCTCTGTTCCCTGTGTGGAGCGTGATTCGCTTCGGCAAGATCGCAGAGAACTCGGTCGACTATTCGTTGAACAACACGCTGCGCGCCATGCTCTGGCTGCCGACGACGCGGGACATGAAGTACCTGGCAAAGCAGGCCATCGACACGCTCTTCGTGCGGAGCGGCGACGTGATGTCCGGCCTCTTGGTGTTCGTGCTCGCGGATCGCCTCGGCCTCTCCGTTCGCGTCTTCGGTGGGATCAACTTGGCGCTCGTCGCAGTCTGGCTCGTGCTCGCGCGGCTGATCGGCGCCGAGAACCAGATCATGAGTGAGAAGAACGCGAAGCTTGTGCAAGAAAGCGGACCTGTATCTTCGTGAGAGACCTTGCCTTACGTATTGGGATCATCGCGGCCCTATCGGCGCTCCCTCGGCTCGCTTGGGCGGACGATGATGACGCGGCCCCGGCTGCCCCGACACCGGTCGACGACGCTGCGCCGCCGGCTTCGCCGCCAGTCGAGGTCGTGGACGACGGCCTCGCGAAGCCGCCGGCGCTTTCGCTACAAGCCACGACGCCGCTGGACACCGGGCCGATCGACGCCTTTTCGCTGACCCCTCGCCGACGCGCTCCCCCAGGGCCCAGCTTCGGCTCGCGTCTCGAGTGGCGCTGGCCGAAATTCCAACTGTATCAACTCGGGATCAGCATCGGCCAGGGAGCGCTCGCGATCGGATCCGTCGCGATCCCCGGCGCGCCGCGCTGGACGGGCACGAACCCGATGGACGAGGCCGTGAGAAACGCGCTCCGACTGACAGACCCGGAGTCGGCGCTCTATGCACGCGACGCGAGCGACGTCGGCTTGGCTGCGCTCATCAACATGCAGTTCGTCGACACCCTGTTCGTGACGTGGTGGTACCACGACAAGGGATCGACGGCGTTGCAGATGGCGCTCATCGATCTGCAGACGATCTCGTTTACCGCATCGATCAACAGCCTGGTCGCGGGAGCGGTCGGTCGCGAGCGGCCCTACGCCCGTTCGATTTGCGACAAAGAGCCAGAAGCGTCGAGCTCGGATTGCCAAGGCTCGAATCGCTATCGTGCTTTTTTTAGCGGCCACACGACTGCCGCCTTCACGCTCGCGGGCTTGACGTGTGCGCACCACATCAACCTGCCGCTCTACGGCGGGGGTCCGGTAGAGGCGATCCCGTGCGCTGCGACGATGGTCGCCGCGAGCGCCGTCGGCATCCTCCGCGTCGCGTCCGACCAGCATTACCTCTCGGACATCCTCATGGGCGCGGCGTTCGGCACGGCGAGCGGCTTCGCCATCCCCTACCTGTTTCACTACGCGTGGGACGATCCGAACGCGAAGGAGTCGGACCCCGCCAAACCCACCATCAGCATCGTGCCGAGCGGCGCAGGCCTCGGCGTCGTGGGGACGTTCTAATGCGCATTTCACACTTCGCAGCGGCTTCGGTCGCGGCCGCCTCGCTGCTCGCGACCTTCGATGCCGGAGCCCAAGAGCTGAGTCGGCTCGGGCCCGGTCAGTTCTCCGACTCTGCGCTCCGCGCCGGCCTGACGGGGCGACGTCCCTATTGGAGCGCGGGCGACGTCCGCCCGTTCTTCGCCGCCGTCTTCGACTTCGGGGGCATCTCGACGCGGGTCGAGGCGAACGTCGGCTACGGCAAACCTCACTACGCGTGGGCAGGCTTGGAAGCCGGCTCGAGCCTTTCGTTGCGCGGCGTCACGGACTTCGCCGGAATGCGCGCGGTGCTCCCCTTCGGGTACGCGCGCGTCGCCGGACGCTTCTTCGAGGGGACCCAGCAGCGAATGATCGCGCCTGCGGACGTCATCACTCGACCAATGCTCGACGTGAACTCTGGGCCGCGGTCGAGCTATGGCGCGATCGACGGAGAGCTCTCTTTCGACATTCCGCTCCCGGTCGGAACGCTCGGGGTCTTCGGTAGCGCACACGGGCTCTTTCCGACGCAGAAGAACTACTACTTCTTCGAAGAAGGACTGCGGGTCGTGGTCGATGGGTCCTTCGTTTGGCGGGCGAGGCTCAACTACCTCGTCGCGATTGGCGACCCGCCGACGCTGCGCGTGGGAGGGCTCGCAGAGGTCGTCCACAATCCTTCTCGCGAAGCGGTCACGCTGCGAACTGGCCCCGCGGTCGTCGTGTCGCTCACGCATCATCTCGAAGCCGTTGGCGTCGCCGCGTTCTCGTTCTTCGGTCCGGACGAGATCGGTCTCGCGGGCGCAGACATCGGCGAGATCTCCCTACGATACCGATGGGCGACCGGCGATCTTTGGCCGGAGTTCCCGTGACGCTCACGCGACGCGCGGACTTCAGTTCGCGCGTCGCAACCTGAGCTCGCTCAGGATCTCCGCCTGCGAGGCGGCCGTGAGCAACGTCACGGCCGGAAAGACCGTCGCCTCTTCGAGAGCGAGATGGTCGCCCAGCTCGGCATAGAGCCCGGACGCGATCCGCCCGAGCGTGGCTCGAAGCGCCAGATCTTCGGGCTCTCGGGAGACGTCGGCACAGGCGTTGATCAGCCCGCGGATGCCGGCGTCATGCGATTGATGCTCGCGAGCCATCTGATCGAGCGCCGCGTCGACCGCTTCGTCCGTGCCGCGGAGTCGAGGCAAGACGCTCTCTTCTTCGTCACGGACGTGGAGCGGCAACGCCACCGTGAAGTATCGAGCGACGCGGTCACACCCCTCTGCGATCTCGACGGGCTCGGCGAGTGCCCCCGCGCCGATCGCACGGGCGACTTGGATGAAATGACGGATGCGTCCATGGCAGGAGACGAGCAAATCGAGCAGCCCTAACGGCGCTTCGGCTCGTCTTCCGATCGAGATCAACATGGAAGTCCCTCGCGATCCGGAAGCGGATGCCTGGGTCTAGCACCCCAATCTCAGGCCGGCCCGTGAAAGCTGATAATACGCGGCCCATGGATTCGAAGACCGACGCCGCCGAGGACGGAGAGGTCGCTCATCTCGTCGAGCTCTACGACGGCGACGCGGCGAAGATCATGGCGCGCATCGACGCGCAGCTCTCGATCCTCGCGTCGCGCGCGCAGACTTTGCTCAGCTTGGCGGGCATCACGATCACCGTGACGGGCTTTTCGGGTGCGAACATCGCGAAGTCCGGCAAGCTCGCGTCGCTCAGCATCGTGCTCGGTTTGGTGCTCGTGCTGCTCAGCGCGGCGGTCACGATGAGCGGGATCCTCCGCGTCGAGTGGACGACGAGGCTGGGCGGAAGGACACTGGAGCAATCGATCCGCGCGGCCCTCGGCGTACGCGACCAAAAGACGCGCTCGTACTCTCTCGCGTTGAAGCTCCTGATCGTGGGGTTGGCGCTGTACGTCGGCAGCGTCGGGCTCTTGCTCGCCGGCGCGTTGACCGAGTGATCGAGATCACGGATTCGAGGCGAAGTCCGCGCGAAGGCCCGGAAGCGCCGCGGCGCGAAACGTCCCGAGGTCCACGATCGCGTCTCGCGTCATGAGAACGAAGGGTCGATCGTCGAACGCGACGTGTCCGTGGCCGTCGTGCGTCATGACGACGACCTTGCCCATGCCGAAGCCCATCGCGCCCCGCGCGAAGTAGTGCACACGGAGTCGGTAGCTCTGCATCGCCGGGTCCGTGAGCGGAGCGAGGAAGCCCTCCGGGCCGTAGCCCGTCGTCACGTCCGCGTAGAAGGAACCGCCAGAGCTGAGCGTCTGGTGCCCGTACCAAGCGTGCTCGCCCGCGGCGTCGGTGACGTAGAGGTCGACGTCGTTCGCGTCGGACTCCCAGACGAGCGACATGCGAATCGCCGGCTTCGTGTCGATCTCGCGATCGTACTTAGCGAGGCGCGACCGGATCTCGTCGACATGCGTCGGCGAGCGCGCTGCCCAGACGGCGCCGACCGTCGCGAGGTCGTCGCGCAGCAGACGCGTCGCGCCGGCGAACTGGCCCATCGCGTAGTCGCGCTGGACGCCCCGCTCGAGCGCCGCGAACGCGGCATCAGGACGATCCCTTCGAAGCAGGTTCATGGCGAGGAGCCAGTGGCTCGACGGGTGGTCCGGTCGATCGGTGGCGGCGCCGTCGTAGGCATCGGCGGCGAGCACGAGACCGCGGCCGTGACCGACATCGTCGAGCAGCTCGCCGGCGAAGCGGCGCATGTCGACGCGATACGACCAGAGCTCGAGGATGGATCCGTACGCTCGCGCAGCGAGCGCGTCGTCGTGCGCGGCCGTCGCCGCTCGCCCCAGCGCGACGAAAGAGAGGACGTTCGTCGGCTCGCCGGCTTCGAGCTCCCACGCCGCGCGCACGGCGTCGGCTGGCCGGCGCGCGTCGACGAGCGCCATGATGTCGCCGAAGCGGCCTTCATAGAGCGGCCCTGCGACTCGCTGAAGCGGGTCGGTGTTGTAGTCCGGTGCCTGATATCGCTGATAGGTCGGGTAGTGCGGCCTGGGCGTGACACCGACTGAAACAGGCTGCGGCGTAGTGCCGTCGGGCGTGAAGACGAGCGGGTACATGACGCTGACGAGGCCGCCTTCGGGCTCGGGAAAGCTGAGCGCCGCAAATCCGCGGACGACGCACTCGCGCACGGCAGCGGGAAGGTCACTGTCGCCGCTGGCAGAAGTGACAGAGCCGTCGCGGCCGATGACGAAGCGAACGACGATGCGCCCGGTGAGGCCCGGATGACCGAGGAGCGCAGCCTGGTAGCAGCCGCGGAACCGGCCGAACGAGAGACGCACGATCCGCTGCACCACTTCGGGCGGGAGCCGCCCGCTGACCATGGTCGCGCCCATGCGAACCTGTGGAGGCCGCGTCACGTGATGCGCCGAGCTTTGGGGCGAGGGCGAGGGCTCCGGCGCAGGCGGCTCTGGAGGCGGAGGCGGCGTCACGCGCGAGGGATCGACGACGTTCTTCGCGTCCTCGGCTTCTCGCGCCGCGTCGCGGTTCGCCGTGGAGATGGTGACGGCGCCATGCGAGACCGTGAGAATGTCGAGCTTCGATTTGCGATCGATGTGGTGGCGCGCGTAAGCCTCGTCGTTCTCGAGGACGAGCATGCCGGTGTACGAGCTCTCGACCCGGTTCTTGATTGCCAGCGCGACGATGGCGCTCTTCTTGTCGGACTCCGAGAGCGCAGGATCGCGCTCGAGCCGCGCGATGCGTGCTGCGGCGACCGACCGAGCCACGAGCGGCGCGGGCGCGGCGCGGGTCGTCACCTTCGTCTTCGTCGACCCAATCGAGACAGCGGCCGAGCCGGGCGCGGCGCCCGGAAACGTCGCGTGGATGACGACGTCGTCCCCAGGAAGGGCGCCTACGATCTGCATCGGATCGATGAACGAAGCGCCCGCCACGGTGACGGAGACCGGGTCAATCGCCATGGTCGAGAGGCGTCGCGCGATCACCGCCTCGTCCTCGTCGAGTCCGACGACGACGCCCGCGTGCGGCAAGGCCCCGCGCACGAGCGCTTGCAACGTGTCGTCGTCCCGAAGCCCTCCGAGCACGAGCGCATCGGCACGCACGAACCCGACGTCTCCGAGCGCGTGGGCGAGCGTCGCGAGCTCTGCTGTTGTCTGGGCGCCCGCGGTCGCGATTCCATCACCGAACACGAATAGCCGCCGCGACTCGGTAGACGTCGCCCTCGGGATCGTGGTCGCCCAACGGAGCGCCGCCGCGTAGTCGGTCGCGCCGAGCGCATGACGCGCTCCGATCTTCTTCATCGCCGCATCGTCGAAGTCCCCGGCGGAGCCATCGAAGATCGTCTCGACATCCTGGTCGTACGCACCCACGACGAGTCGCGTCGAAGAAGGCAGCGCCCGAGCGCGCAACGCCAACGCCTCGATCTCACCGGACAGATCGAGCCCACGGGATGCGCTGGTGTCGATCAGCGCGAAGACGGCGTCCGTCGCCGGCTCTTCCGCAGACGTCCCAGGGACCGGCACGCGCAGCGCGACGTCTCTTCCGCCCGCGACGGCCGACACGTGGGCGACCTTCCAATTCTGGGTCGGGACGAGGAGGTCTCGCTTCGGGACCGTGTTCGTCGCGACGATCGCCGCGACCATTTGGCCCCCGACGAAGGCCGCGGCATCCAGCTTCTCGATCTTGGGGAGGCCGACGAGACGCAGGCGATACGGGTGGGCACCGTCGAGCGTCTCCGAGTACGTGACGACGATCTCCTTCTTCTCTCCCGCTTCGATCGGGAACACACGCACCGCGACCTCGTTCGCCGCACCCTGTTCGAGGAGCGCGGGATCGCGTCGGACATGCAGGTACTCCTCGTACGTCAGCCGCGCGGCCTGCTTCTCGACGACCTCGCCCTCTTGAAGGACTCCGCCGATTCGCATCGCGAAGCGTCCGAGAGAAGCGCCCGGCGGAAGAGACAGCGTGAATCGTCCTTCGATACGTCTCGGCTCGGGATTCTCGAAGACGAGGTGCAGCTCGGTCAGGGCCAGCGGGTCTTCGACGACGGTTTGCGCCTTCACGGACGCGATGCGCAGGCCCACGCCCTCGGACGAAGTGAGCTGAAACGGAGGCGCTTTCGGCGGATCGGGCGGGAGCGGCGGCGCGTCCACGACGACGAGCTCGACGTCGGTCGGCGGCGGCGTCGTAGGGCGGAGAGCCGCGTTCCTTCCGCATGTCGTACACACGACGGCCATTGCGATCGCCGCGATCCCCCAGGCCAGCCGACCCTGCATCCGTCCGCAGACAGCGTCAGGTGCCTGGGGTTCCCGGCTCTTCAGGCGCCGCCGCTCGAGACGAACATGACCGCGAGCGTCTTGCGCAGCTCTCGCGCGAGCGCAGGATGCACCTCGAGCACCGCGAGCTGAATCGCTGTTCGCAGCTCGAGCCCGATGATCGGAGTCAGCGCCGTCGCGGTGAACGATCGCCGCATGCCCGCGACGCCGTCGAGCGCGCCGAGCGTGAAGCCCGCGCCGACGACGACGCGTTCGCTGCGTTCGTTCACGCACTCGACTCGACCGTAGTCGAGACGCAGCGACCAAGGTGCGGCCTCACCGATGGCCCACAGTTTGGTCCCCGGCTCGAATCGGACCTCTCGACTGTGCTTGGCGAGCTCTGCGACGGCGTCGAGGTTCGCGTTGGCAAAAGCACCGACGCTGCGAATGCGGATCATGCGCTCGACGAGCGTCAGAGGTCGCGGTCGAAACGTACCGATGTCCGGCTCGTCGTTGCCGGTCGAAAGCGGGAGCTGACCCCGCCGTCTCAACAGCTCGGCCGCCATGAGTCGGACCGAGTTTCGTGCGATGTCGAAGCTCTCGTGCGTGGTGACGGTGACGACCTCGGAGGGCACCTCGAGCGTCGTCGACTCGGCGAGCGCGACGGCCCCAGGCGACGGTTGATCGGCGAGCAGAGAGATGAGGCCGATGTGACCGCGCCCGACGATCTCCGCGAGCTCTTGGCCATCTCGGACCACGCGAGCGCGGCCGTCCGTCACGATGTGGACGCTCTCGAGCGGCGCGCCCTCGATCAAGATCGGATCGCTGACCCGATAGCGCCGGACGCGAGCGTTCTCCGCGAGCGCGAGGAGATCGTCTTCTTCGAGAGGCTCGAACGCGGGGACGCCGCGTAGCAGGAGTACGCGATCTCGGACGCCGTAGCTCTCGATGTCAGCTAGCACGCACCGACTCCGGCGCCGTGGGGAACGCGATCCCGCGCAGGCTCGGCGCGCCGCCGAGCACTGCGAGCGCCCGCAGGATGTCGGGGGTCGCATCGGGTGCGCGGCCCACGATCTCGAGTGTCGACCGCGCGCTTTCGAGGTGAAGCTCGGCGACGTGGTACGCGGCGATGTCGCGGACCACGGAGCTCGAGCTCGAGAGGAGCGACGCGAGGAGCTCCTCGTACGCCGAGGGGATGGGCCCGGCGAAGTCGACCCCGCTCGAGAGGCGGGCGTCATCGTCCGTGTCCTCGGCGAGACCGGCGACCGCATCGCGCAGCGGTGGACGCAACAGACCGCGCGTGAGCTCGACGGCCTTCGAGCGATCCGTCTTCTGGTTACTCTCGATGCTCCGATAGATGTCGCCGAACTTCTGCTCGGGGAAGCGCAACGCGAGCAATCGATAGATCCGCCCGAGAGCGCAGCGCTCCTTGTCGGCGAGGATCCCCACGAGGATCTCGTACCCAGGCGTCCGGCGCGTCGCATCGAGCGCAGCCCCCCGCGTCAGCGCGATTCGTCGACCGAGGTAGCGATAGGCGCGCGACACCGTGAGGCGAAGCTCTTCGTCGATCACGGAGGCGTCGAGTCGCAGCTTCGGCTCTTGCTCTTGAATCACTCCCAGTGTGACGATCGACCTGTAGCGCACCATGCCGTCCGTCTCTGTCGGGAGGTTCGCGAGCAAGCACCGCGCGGCGCGCGGCGCGTCGACCGCCGCGAGCGCTCGCGGGAGCGCCCAGCGGATCGTGCTCGTCAGCTTCTGGTCGTCGAGGGCGGCGAGGAGCGCCGTGAAGCCTGCCTGACCGGCGCGGGCAAGCGCCGCGCGAATCGCAGGTTGGAGCGGCTCGAAGCGCAGGCGGTCGACGAGCGCGTGCGCCGACGAGGCCGTCCCGAGCTTGCCGAGCGCCTCGACCGCGGCGAGCCGAACCTCCTCGGTCTCCTCGGGTCGCGAGAGATCGATCGCGATCTCTTCCATCGCGAGGACGCGGCGCGAACCGATGATCTCGGCGACCACCACTTTCGTCGCGGGCTCCGCGGCGCCGAAGAAGCCGTCGAGACCGCGCGACATGAAGGACGTGTCGACCATGCCGCTCGCCGCCATCGCGGTCAGGATGGCGGCGCGAACTGGCGCCGCGTCCTCGCGTTCGAGACGACTGGCCAGCGGCGCCGGATCGGGATCGATCGCAGCGCGCGCGGCGGCCGCCTCTGCGCGGACGCGAATCGCGCCGCGATCGAGGAGATGATCGATCGCGCCGAGCGCGCCCTGCTTTCCGACGCGTGAGAACAGACGGAGCGCCGCGATGACCACCTCTTCGTCGGGGTGGTAGAGGATGAGCGCCGGGATCAGATGGGTCTTGCGCTCGATCTCCATGATCCGCAGGGCCGCGAGCACCTCTTTGCTCTGTCCGCTGTCGAGCGACGCCACGAGCGTCTCGAGGGAGGCGACGTCGAGCGCCGGCGCGTCTTCGATCCTTTTTCGCGAAGCGCCGACCGCGATCGACGCCCTGAACTGCTCGACGTAGCGAGGCGCGATCCCGAGCGCGAGCGCAACCCAAAGGATCGCCGTCGCGACGAGCACCCACCCGAGCCAACCGACCGCGAGCCCGAGCGCAGCGACGCCGACGATGATCCCGGACGCGACGACCTGACCGCCCCGCTGGCCGACCGTGTCGAGCAGCGCCTTCGCCCTGCGGCGTTGCTCCTCCGTGAGCGGCACGAGGAGGAGCTCGAGCGCGGTCTTGTGCAGGCTGTACCGCAGCGTTCCGTCGACACCTTTGATCGCGAGCGCAGCGACGAGCCCTCCGCCTAGCGCCAGACCGCCGCCGCCCAGCGCGAGCCCGATCGGCAACAGCATCGCGATACGCGGCGGCGACACCTTTCGCAAGATCACGCCGACCGCGACCATCTGAACGACGAAGGACGTGATGTTCAGCGTGAGGTAGATGCGTCCAAGCGTCGGCGCGAGCTCTCGGCCGTGGACGGACGCGGCGAGCGTCGTCTTGAAGGCGTAGTCGGCCAACGTGATCGCGATCGTCGCCGCGACATTGAGCGCGAGGAGGCGCTTCACGTAGGGCGCGCGGACTGCGAACGCGAGCGTCGCAGCGATCCTCCCCTTTCGCTGCGATTCGGGCTCTGCGGGACGATGCGCCGTGAGCATCGCCGCGGGCACGAGCGCGCTCGCGAAGCCCGACGCCGCCAGGAACACGAGCACCCGTCCCGAGACCATCGACGCGGCTCCGGTGACGATCGCCGAGCCGCCGATGGCGCCGACCATGCTTCCGAGCGTCACGACTCCGTAGAGACGCTTCGCCTGTGTCGCGGTGAAGACCGTACCGAGCAGCGTCCAAAAATGAACGAGGACGAGCGAGCCGACGACGCCGGCCCACACGTAGAGGACGTAGAGCCCCATGTGGCCGAGGCTGGGTCCGATGGCCCCGAGGAGCGAGGTGCCTACGGCGGCGATCGCCACCCACGCCAAGAGCTCGCGTTTCTTCTCGAGCTTGCCGAGCACGCGCTGGACGCGCGCGAGGAAGAACGAGAGAAACGCGATCGCGACGTATACGACCGGCAACCGCGAGCTTTGGATCTTCGACAGAAAGAGCGCGTCGCGGGCCGTCTCGAGCACGGTGTAGCTGCCGACGAACATCGCGTGGAACGCGAACGCCGTCACCGTCGCCCTGCGCTCATCCTTGCGGATGAGGTATCCGAGGCGCCTCAGCATGTTCCGGCGACCATAGTGGCCCGGGAGCGATGTTCAATGCACGCGGCCATGAAGTTTTGCGCGACTTCATGTGCGTCGCCTGGCGCGACACCGAAGTGAGTTGGTGAGCGCGCTCA